>Ga0194119_10000592_pt1 | contig 69332 bp, 63 predicted proteins | sample TA2MahC100mmetaG_FD_148620 | JGI IMG/M metagenome (GOLD analysis project Ga0194119, IMG submission 148620) | Freshwater microbial communities from Lake Tanganyika, Tanzania - TA2015018 Mahale Deep Cast 100m | ecosystem: Environmental > Aquatic > Freshwater > Lake | place: Tanzania: Lake... | reverse complement strand
CCTTGAAGGTCGCTCCAAACTGTCTGCGTTGTGTCATAATTCATACATCCTTTCTTCTTTGATTGCCGACTGAATTATACCACAACCACTATCTTATACCCTGGTACTAAATTCGGGGAGTATTATACACTGCAACATTTGAATTCCCTGACCCAGCACATCCCAGTATCAGCATTAGCGATTTACTTGAATCCAACGGTGACAGCTTGGATGGAAAACGGCTTCGTATACAAATTGACGTTACAGCAACTAATAGTTCTTATGCTCTACAGAGTATAAACATCCAGTATAACTACGCTGGCGTAGCGGACCAGCGGGTAGAGAATTTCATGGAAGCATACACGGCATATCTTCACATCAAGTCTTCGTCGGAAATGATTTACCAGAGATGGGACAAAAATGCATACCAGATCAGTGAATTAATGTTTTGGCTGGGATGGACACGAGCTTTGGGAACCATGTCAATGAGTGCCTTTGACCCCGTTGTGGGAGGGTTAGTGAGTTGGGGGATTGGAAAGATACCATGGTTTAGCACTGTTCAGATGGTTCAGATATCTCAAGATTGGATGAAGTTTGATTCTACTCTTGGCTGGTCTACAATGGCTGAATATAAGAACGGAATTAATAATAAATGCGTATCTGCCTACCAGCACTGTGAAGCACTCGCAGTTTTATGGAAACAAGGGTTCGATACGCTTGATAGCACAGCAGTAGTTACCAAAATTACTGAGTTACAAAGTGAATTGGACGATGTTGAAATATTCTTGGAACAAGTGGTATCGACAGGAAATAAACCACTCTATGAGATATACATGAAAAGATGGACAGAAGGAGATGGCACATTGGGTTCGAGTGATTCCGGTGATTTAATGGCTGAAGTCATGATTAGATCGTTTGCTCCTTTGATTGCCTATAATTTTAGCCAAACTCAAACACCAGTTGCCAGAAGTGACAGTTTTTTAATTTCTTTAAGCAATTCATTAGCCGCTCAATTGAGTGATCTAACCTATGGCTCTCTGACAGTAACAATCAATCCATCAGAAGTTCAAAGTTCAGCATTATGGAGATTAACAAGTGGGCCTGATACGTCATGGAAACAGAGTGGATATCCAATAAGCAATATTCCTACAGGATCTTATACTTTGGAATTCAGCAGTGTTGCAGGTTGGACAAATCCCGCTTCACGTACAATAGCAATTAATGAAGGGGCGAATACAGAGCAGGGAACATATATTCAGCTGGGAGGTGTAACTGTTCCATTTTCACCAATCGCTGATACATATGTTTACGAGGCTAGCCCGAATCAGAACTATGGAGGTGAAGATATATTAATTATTACAAGAATAACTCCAGGTTCTTACACCTGTGGTCTGATTAAATTTAACCTTAATTCGATACCTTCAGGCAGTATTGTCAATTCTGTAGAGATAGAGATGTCTTTACAACATTATGATCCTTCAGGACTACCACATACTGTTGGAATTGATAATGTTATTGGTTCATGGTCTGAATCTAATGTGAACTGGATTAATAGGCCAACTCCCCAGTCCCAAAATAATCCATTCGTTGCAGATTATTCAGACCAAGGAAATATCAGTAAATGGACTTGGAGTTCCAGTGTCTATCCTAATTTAAAAATTCTCATTGAAGCATGGCTAAGCGATCCAAGCTCAAATAATGGCTTATATATACTTGGTGAGTGGGGAGCACCAGGAGTAGTTTTCTATAGTAGAAATGCCAGTGACAGCAACTTACATCCCAAGCTCATTATAAACTATACGCCCCCCCCTCTGCCCTTATCGCCTTCAAACCTTTCTCATAGTAATGTTTCAGCTAATAGCATAACATGGCAATGGCAGGATAATTCTAACAATGAGGATGGTTTTGTCGGACACGACTCAAGCAACAATCAGGTTTGGACAACTGCAGCCAATAGTACTAACAAAGTCGAAATAGGATTAAATCCAAACACCCAATACACCCGTCATGTCCATGCTTATAATTCAGGTGGTACTAGCAGTGAAACGAATAGTCATTCTGTTTATACCCTAGCAAATCAACCAGTTAGCTTGTCATTCTCAAATATTACTACAAATAGTATTCAAGCAAATTGGAATACGAATGGAAATCCTGTGGGAACAGAATATTTTTGTGAGAATATGACAGCAGGGACAACATCGGGCTGGATAACTGATACTAAATGGAATAGCACAGGACTGATCTATAACACAGGTTATAACTTTAGAGTCAAGGCAAGAAACAATGGAGGGATTGAAACAGCATGGTTGAATCTGGGAGTAGCATATACACATGCAACTCTTCCTATGTCTGAGGCATTTTCAAATATCACCACAAATAGTATTCAAGCAAATTGGAATACGAATGGAAATCCTGTGGGAACAGAATATTTTTGTGAGAATATGACAGCAGGGACAACATCGGGCTGGATTATGGATGTGTACTGGAATTGTATAGGACTTTCCGCTAATGCAAACTATTCTTTTAGAACTAAAGCAAGAAATGTCGAAGGAGTCGAAACTGAATGGACAGATTTAGGATCAATATATACACTCTCTACCGTTCCTGAGCCTAATAGTTTTTCGAGGGTCAATTGCAGTAATATCCAAGTGAATTGGACTGCTAATGGTAATCCAGAAGGAACAGAGTATTACTGTGAAAATATAACAAATGGCACGAGTTCAGGCTGGATTACTGATAACTATTGGAATAGTTCAGATTTAGCTCTTACTTCACTGTATTCTTTTCGAGTAAAAGCTAGAAATAACAATGGCGTAGAGACATTATGGGCAGGCCTTGGTTCTGAAACCACTCATGAATTACCCTCAATAACAAGTATATCACCAACATCTGGTCCTCAAAGGACTTGTATAACTATCGAAGGGCAAAACTTTTATGATTGGGGAAGTGTGGTTTACCCTGATGGGAATGAAGCCGAAATTATTGAGTGGACTGATTCTGTTGTTTATTGTAGAGCACCTGTAAGCACATTAAGTGGTAATATCGTAATAAGAAGAGGGGTTGACAGTAATCCACTTTGGTTCACTTTTACTGATCCAAATATCATCTATGTCGATTTAAATCACACTCCCAATATTGAAAATGGAACAACTCAATATCCCTTCGGGAAGATACAATATGGTATCGATGCCGCAGATCCGAATGATGAAGTTATAATAGCTGATGGCACATATACTGGTAACGGAAATAGAGATATTGTTGTTTTTAATAAGCCAATTACAGTTCGTAGTGAAAATGGGCCTAATGTATGTATTATAAACAGTGATGGTTCAGAGACGGACCCACATTTTGGATTTTCTATCGCTACAACAGAATCTGATTCAGTAATATTAGATGGTCTGACAATTATAAATGGTTACAGTCGAGTAGGTAGCGGGATTTCAAGCGCTGGTAACACAAAAATAAGTAATTGTGTATTGCGTAATAATTATGGAAATTATGGTGGTGCGATTTTTTCCAGCTATCCGTTCAATGGCTGGAATTATCTGTGGATTTCAATTGACAATTCTTGGTATGAACTTATTGTGCCAACTCAATCCAACACAGAGACAGAAATCATTAATTGTGTAATCACGAATAATTCAGCCATTTACGGAGGAGGTATTTGTTACATGTCACCAATTGCTTCTACTGCTATATTTGTGGGGCCTGACATTCGAAACTGTACAATTGTTGCAAACTCAGCCACATATGGAGGTGGAATTGCTTGTTATAATGATACATATACTTCTGATGGTTTCGATCCAGAAACAATGATAAAAAATACAATTATATGGGACAACAATGCACTCAATGGATCCCAGATTTTTATCTCAGAAAACTCGAAGTTATTTTTTTCCGATAGATTTGGAGTGAAAGTATATCACTCCCAAAATCATCCAATTTGCATTGTTAATTATTGTAATATTCAGGGAAATGAACAACAAGTTTATGACCCTAACAATAACCTCATATGGAATGCAGGCAATATTGATATTGATCCGTTATTTGCTGATCTCAACAACGGAGACTACCACTTAAAATCACAAGCAGGCCGATGGGAGCCCAACCAACTAACCTGGATTTATGACAATGTGACCAGCCCCTGCATCGACGCAGGCGATCCAAATTCAGTTTGGACAGCCGAGCTTTGGCCCCATGGTAAGCGAATCAATATGGGTGCTTATGGCGGAACATCAGAGGCAAGTATGTCATTATCAAGTGTTGGCAATATTGCAAACTTGAATAATGATGTAAATGACCTGGTAGACCTTGTTGATTTTTCTATTTTTGCTCCAAAATGGCAGATTACTCAGGTTATGCTCAAGGAAGATTTAAACCGTGATGGACATGTTGGCATAGAAGACTTGTTGATTTTTAGTGAAAATTGGCTTTTAGAGTATTAAATTTCAAACGATATGGCGTTAATGAGAAGGACTCGGTATAATATTTCTTGTCTATTTGTTTCAGAACAGGCAAATTAAAGTTGAAAGGGCAAAACATGAAAAAGATATTTTGTATTTGTCTTGCTGCTTTGATTGTCATTACAGGTTGTTCCAAATCCCTAACCAAGAGCTCCAAATCTAAGGTAGAAGAAAAAACAGAATCCCCACAACAAAAAGAACCACATAATTCGATGCGGACTTCGATTTCACAGTTTTCTTCAGATTTGTGTTTTACTGTCGAGGATGGTGTCAGGGATATTGCGACTATTGCTGGAGGTGCTCTATATTGTGTAGCGTATATTTTCACCTCAGATCCAAGTGTGGAACGCTCCTATTACCCCTGCTACCCTTCATCCAATCGGACAAATGGAAACGCACCTTACTTGAGTCGCTAATCGTCGTCTCAAATAATACAACATAGTGTCCCTCTAAGTCCTCATTTTGGGTCTTGACAGGCACAATATTAATTTCATTTGAGAAGATACATTCTTTGTAATGATTACAATTATTGATCCAATTCCTTACTCGGCACTTTTGATATCAATTATGTAAACACCTTCATTCATTTTAAGAGACGGAGGATTAACATCAAGAAATGCCCCATTTACAAGAACAGCTTGTCCAACATGTTTTACATTAGCAGATTCATTTGGAATCAGTTTAGCATTGTATTTAAATTCTGATGGCATCTGGTCAGGTCGTGCAATATTTTTTGGAATAGTCGCCAGAACAGGAGCCTGTTCCTGACAGATATATCCATTTTGTCCAGCGTCAAGCATAATTTCCTTCCGGCGACAGATAAAAGTTCCGGATATTAGTCAGAGACAATAAACTATCTGAATTTCCTTAAGTTAGGAGATTCCAGATGGTTACAGACAAACAGGTAAGGCGATTGTTAAGCATGAAAAACAAACATCAATACCTCTATCAAGCGGCGGATGCGGCCGGCATGAGTTCGAAAACCGCCCGCAAATATCTAACTTCTGGTGTGCTCCCCAGTCAATGCATTCCTCTTCATGACTGGGCCAATTATCCAGATGCATTTGCCGAAGATTGGCCCTGGGTTGAAGACTTCCTTAAAAACAACTCCGGCGTGGAAGCGAAGTCACTTTTTGAGGCCCTGCAGCGTCAGTATCCCGGCAGATATCAGGATGGTCAGCTTCGGACTTTTCAGCGACGGGTCAAACAATGGAAAGCGTTATATGGCCCCGGCCAGGAAGTATTCTTTCCCCAGATTTATCATCCCGGCGAGTGGTGTGAATCCGATTTTACGCGAATGAACACTCTGGGGATCACGATTTGCGGTGTTCCTTTTGATCATATGCTGTATCACTTTGTCTTGTGCCTGTCGAACTGGGAAACGGTGACGATCTGCTTTTCAGAAAGCTATGAGAGCTTAAGCACGGGTCTTCAAAATGCTCTGTGGAAGTTGGGCGGCATTCCCCGGTATCACAAAACGGATAATTTAACCTGTGCGGTCAACAAGGTCGGTCATCCGGAAGCGTTTACGCCCAATTATCAGGGACTGGCGGATCATTATGGTTTTATGAGCTGTAAAACGCAACCGTCCCATCCCAATGAAAACGGCGATGTTGAGCAGCGTCATCATCGTTTAAAACGTGCGATTGAACAGGCATTGATCCTGCGGGGCAGCCGGGATTTTAACAGCCGCCAAGAGTATGAACAGTTTTTAGAAGAGCTGCAGGATCAACTCAATGCTGGTCGCCGTGACCATCTGGCAGAGGAACTCAAGGCATTGCGGCAATTACCCACTCGCCGGCATGAAGATTTTACCCGGGATCAATGCCGCGTCAGTCAATTCAGTACCATTCGGGTGCTCAAGAACAGCTATTCGGTTTACAGCCGGTTGATCGGCGAAACGGTGGATGTTCGAATCTATGCCGACCACATCGAAGCCTGGTATGCCCAAAGGCGGATCGAGATCCTCCCACGGTTACGAGGCGAAAACGGTCATTATATCAATTACCGTCATGTCATTGATACGCTGGTTCGCAAACCCGGTGCCTTTGAGAATTATCGCTACAAAGAGGATATGTTTCCCACCAGCCAATTCAGGATTGCTTATGATATCCTGCGGCGTCAGCATGAGATGAAACAGGCCAACAAGCAGTATCTGAAAATCCTTGAACTGGCCGCCAAAGAGAGCCAGGCAGAGGTCAATGAAGCCCTGCGGTTTTTAATCAATCATGCCGACGGGATTGATGTGGATACCGTTGAACAGATGGTCCAGTCCAAACAACAGCCGCCCATGGTTACGGATGTCTTTATTGGTGACATTGACATCACCGGTTATGACTGCTTACTGGAGTCGCCGGAGGCGTTACTGGTATGAGTGAAAAGGAATTGCATAAGCAGTTGGTTCATCTTCTCAAGGAACTTCATCTGCCGATGTTCCGGGACTATTATGCCGAGTTTGCCGAGAAAGCCCTGTCCGAAGAGATGAGTTATGCCCACTATCTGTTCGAGCTGGCTCAGCGTGAATGTGAGGTTCGCCGGGCCAATAAAATTGCCCGGCTTGTGAAAGCGTCGAGGCTGCCGATGGAAAAAACGATGGCCAACTTTGACCTGAAACGGCTGCCCTTAAAAATCCGTCAGCAGGTCAAGATACTGCTGGAAGGGTCCTTTGTGGACAGGACAGAGAATATCCTGGCCTTCGGCAAACCAGGCAGCGGCAAAACACATCTATTGTGTGCAATCTGCCATGAACTGGCCCGCCAGGGAAGAACGGTTTACTTCACAACCTGCGACCTGATGGTCCAGGAACTGCTGCGGGCCAAAAGGGGTCTGGAACTGGATAAGATGCTCAAGAAGCTCTCGCGGTTCAATACGATGATGATTGATGATTTTGGGTATGTCAAACAGGACCGGGATGAAATGGAAGTGTTGTTTACATTGTTGGCTCATCGGTATGAACGGGGCAGTTTGCTGATTACCAGCAATCTGCCGTTCTCCAAGTGGGACATCATCTTCAAGGATCCGATGACCACCGCCGCGGCCATTGACCGGTTGGTACATCACAGCGTGGTGATGGAATTGAATGTGCCCAGCTACCGGGCGGAACAGGCACAACAGAGAAAAGATACAAATAAGGGTGACTGACGTCCAGATTCCTGCCCCCATGGGGGCACCCCCTTAAGAACTACTTGTCATGAGATAACTGTTATGATAAAAGGGAAGAAATGTCTGTCGCTGGAAGGAAATTATGCTTGACGCTGGACACGTTCAACGCTTCGGCAAAGGCGGCGGCATTTTTGCGGGTGATGAAGGGGCCAAAAATCTCATCGTCCTCATTTTTCCACGCCGGGGTTTCCGTGACGAAGAAATAAGGCAGTCCGGCCTGTTTGTCGAGTTTTACAAAGCCGGGGTGAGGCAGTAAAACCAGGTCGTCGAATTGATCTTCAAAAAATACACGGCAGAGACGATGATACAGCAAACGGCAGGCAAATTCGCTGTCCCGCGGCGTATAATAAATGATTTTACAGAGATTGGAGATATCCGCTTTTTTGACGGGAAGGCGAGAGAGACGAACCAGTCTTGCCCGGGCGGTGTGGCGAATGTCCGCACACATCAGCAGTTGAATCGGCCAATGCTGCTGGTCGGCAAAAAGAATAAGACCCCTGCGGGCGGGAAGCCGGACAAGGGTCTTATTGATTTCGTTTTCAGCGGAAAGATTTAAAGAGGCGGCAAAATATTTCGCCGGGCGGGGAGTCATCAGACGTTCATTCCGCTGATGGTGGTTTCAAAGACAAACTTGTCTTTGACGATGCCCTGGACTTTCGCGGAAAACTGCCTGCTGCGTACTTTGTGAATGTGCCCGAGCAGATACAGCCGGTCTCCGGGGACGACGGTTTCGCGGAATTTGGTTTCTTCAATTCCGGCAAAGCCGATGAAGCTGGTCAGACCATAAATTTTTCGCATAAAGAAACTGCACAACTGAGCGGCGGCTTCGACCATAATGACTCCCGGCATAATAGGCCGGCCGGGAATGTGCCCCCGAACCCAGAATTCTTTATCCGTCACGTCTTTGTAGCCCAGACACTTCATCTGCGGTAAATCGTGCCAGATAATACCGTCAAGCTGAGCCATCTCGTATGACTGCGGATTGACCTCGGCAATGGCGGAACGGTCAAATTCAACCTTGTTCAAGTCCAGTTTTGTGTAATCAAACAAAAGAACAGGCGGCATATTTATTTCCTATTCCGACAACATCTCCGCACCGTTTTGAAAACCGGGTTATCAGGTGTGGGAGGAATGTGTTTAGTCCGTTGTGCGGATTTCCAGAATTTTGTTGCGGACGGTCTGAGAAGCCTGCTTGATGGCCTGCATCTGTTTGCGAACGCGGGTGCCGGCCGCCTTATTGCCGCCTTCTGCTTTCTGAATGTCACTTTCAATTTCAGCTATAAGCGTTTTGAGCTGTTCGTATTCCTGCATTGGTATCACCTCCAAAGTAGAGTTTTAAGGTCCATTTTTCAACGACTTATTTTAGTTTATCAACAGGCTGGAAGTTTGTCAAACCCTGATTTTATTCAAAAAAACGAATTTTTTAAGTTTGTTAAAACAGTTCACTTGGAAACAGACTGCTCGACGGGATTGGGAATAATTGCTTTTGCTGGTGGTTTTGGATAAATGGAAGTTTTCGTATTTTCTTTATTTTTCATCTTGAGCGAGAAACCATAGATTTTATCATACTGCCTACCCATGGCCAATTGGATTTCGCCGGTGGACTGTCCATAAACGGCTGACCAAACTGTAAATTTCGGCTGGGCGATGGTCTGCAAAAGTATCATCGCCTGCTGCGGGTCAAGTTGGCCATCCGTGCGCTGCAGTGTCTGGCACATTTTTTTATAACGCGGACAGGAATTTATGAGTTGTCCCTCGTCCTGATCGGCGACGATGTTATTGGTGGCAACCTGAAATGGCCGACTGTTACGGGTGACTACCGCGCCGCCGTCGAGAAATTCAATGACCGCGGAATTGCCGCCGGTGTCGCTAACCAAAAGATGATTTGTGGGGCTGTGTGTGAAAACGATGTTGTATTTTTGAGCCAGCGCGACGGCCTCATCGACCGTGCCGGCGTGGTCGAGCATTTGACGAATGAGTTGCATAAAGCCAAGGGTTTCCTTATTGGGGTCATTGCCGCCTTCGGAATGCGGTATCGCCATAATGCCGACGGCCAGGCCGCATTCATTCATCCCGTCAAAAGGCAATTGCGGGGCGTGAAGCAGGGCGAACCGGCTGAGCAGACCAGGTTTTTTACCGCCGAAACCGAAATAGGTGATATCCACCATCGAAGCTGAGGCGTAGCCGTCCGAGGGATTAGTGAACAACAGCAGTGCGGCTTTGGTGTTCCAGTCGAAATTTCGGCCGAAGATGTGATCCGATTGTGGATTTATCGCGGCGAAGCAGGAACACTGGGGATGATTGCTTTGCGGCATCAGTTTTTTGTACCCCCATCGCTCAATGAAATTAAGACCGCCGCCTGTCTGGAAGTCTTTGGTGCCATAATTGCCATAATATTTCATGACGTAAAGTGGATATGTGTCCACCTTTCTGAACGATGCGAGAGTCCGGCAATCGTTGAATATGCAGCCCGCGGGGACTAAAACAAGAACGGCCAAAACAAGGGTGATTTTTATCACCCTATGTGTTTTCTTGTGTTGCCTATTCAGTTGTGTCATAAATGGAAGCTCTTTCAATGCTGAATCCGTCGAATATGTAGAAGAAGAGAGAAGCCGGGGAAAAAAGTTTCAATCTTTTCTGATTTTTTATGAAAATATCCGGTCATCTATTTTTCTGTATTTTTGCAGCGGATCATTTCTCCTCTATCCTCCATTACGCCGCCATCCGGCATAGGGGTCCTTTCGACAACAGCCATCTTATCATTGCTGACCTTCTCCGTGATGCGGGTACTCTTGTGTCCCGTTTGCCACTGCCAATTTATAATTTCTTTGTTTGCCTGGCGTTTTCCTCTGCCTGTGGCAATGCACCGCAAACTGTCGAACATATATCCGACAACCTCGCCGGTTTTTTGGTCGATGGTGTAAACCTCCAGAACGCGATAAGGCATGCTTTGAAACCGTTGGATTTCTTCATCCGAGGCATGCATGTTCCTTTTGAGATAGTCCGGACTTACTTCTGTTATTTCCGCTTCGCCCGTCATAATCAGGAATTGGCCGTTTAATCCTAACTCTATTGTAGAACGGCCTTTGCCTTTTCCCGCGGTGGATTCACCCGAACCTTCCCAACAGCCGACAATCCATCTGCTCCAGTCGTCGTCCAAGGGCTTCGGATTGAACTGATAGGAATGGCTGTCTATGCTCATTTCTTTTACCTCCTTGTGGTATGAACTGCCTGCCAATGCTATTGACAGCAAAGCCATAAATAACCGTTTCATGGTCAACCTCCTTTTGCATCCATTCAGTGGACCGACGGTGTAACGATAAACAAAAAATCTGTTTGCAGCCGGGAATATTCGTTATTTGAACAGCTTCAAGGTCAGTTCGGCGATGCGTTTGCCGCGTCGCGTGCACTGGCTGATAACCCGTTCATCCGGCCTGCCGATGGAGACGGGGCCGTAGTGGTCGCCCTGGGGGTCGCCCTGAACAACCATGCCGTGGATAAGCATCATGTTGACCAGTTCGAGGATGGTTGTTTCATTGCCGCCGCCGATGTTGGCTGAGCTGGAGAAAGCCGCCCCAATTTTGCCGTCGAGTTTTCCGTGTTTGTTGACGGTCTCATCAAAAAATGCCGCGATGGGCGATGCGGACCGGCCGTAGTAAGTCGGCGAACCTACCACGATTGCGTCAGCTTCGAGCAATTCGTTCACTTTGGTCTGATCAACACTTTTGCATGAGGTGGGTAAGCCTGCTTTGTTCATCGCTTCGGCAATGGTTTGTGCCATCGTTTTGGTATTACCGCTGCGGCTGTAATAGATTACAAGTCCTGTGGCCATTGTGAATCCTTTCCCTGAGGTTTCTGTTCGAGCGTTCTGACATTTTTACTGAAATCGGCCGGCGTTTCAATCTCAAACGTTTTGGCCGGGATGGTTTTATTCAGTTCCATTTTCGACAGGCGAATATCGTAGGTGTCTCCCTGTATCGTCAGGGAGACCATTCGCAGCGGGAGATAGGTTTTGCCGTCGATCCACAGGTCGATCTGTGTATAGTCATCCTTATAAACCGAATCCGGTTTGACTTTCAGCAGCAAATGATGAATTTGTTTTTCTTGGGCGGCGGGCGGTATCTGCTGAATGATAAATTGTTTGTACAGGATGTCGGAGCCGGTAAAACCGACGATGGGGAAATGATGGCTGATGTAGTCGAAGACCTCGACCGGCTTATCGACGGGGGCCTGCTGATACTGGTCAATCTGCCGCTGGGCGTAGTCGATTTTGGTCAGCCAGACGCCGTCAAAGAAATACTGCTCTGTCTTTTTCTGCTCACCGGCGTCATCCTGTTTGATAGAGTCGAAATTCAGACGCAGTTTTGAACCTTTGTCGGCTTTCTGATAATACAGTGTTCCTTTTCGCCGGGTTTGGCTGTTGAGCAGTTCCGGCTCCTGAATGACGAGATAATCCACAGAAGCCCGGCAGCTTTGGATGGTTTTGGCGGCTTCGTTGATTTTCTGCAGAAGCGGCTCCAGAGAGGCGTCCGCGACGACGACGTTGGGTTCGGCCGGCTTGACGACGGCAGCGGGGGCCTGATTAGCGGGTTGGGCCGTACAAGCACCACAGAGAACACCCCCGATAAAGACACTCGAGGGCAAGCAGAGGATAAGTATCAAGAATTTATTAAGATTGGGTTCGTTTCGTATTTTTGGGCTTCCCTGCATTGTCTATTTCCTTGTTTTTAGCTTGATATTGAGGTTTTGGCCTCGGGGAAATTGGGTTCGTTTTGCAGAAACATAGAAACCGCAGATTTCACAGATGGCACAGATTCGGTTTTTTATGAAGAAGCTATTAAGGCTATAGTTCTTAGACTACAAAGATCCTTCCTTAATTGGGTGGCTTCCGTCTTCGTTAAAACTACGACGTGACAAGTGCGCCGCTGCGCTCCTATTTTTCACTTCGTGGAACACGTCTTCCACACAGGCGGGTATTATACCACAGAAAGGGACAATTTTCCATTTTGAATTTTCTATTTTCCGTTTTTAATTTAAGAGAAAGAATACTTAGAATTGTAAATTGTTCATTGCAGATTGTAAAATGCGGGTAAAGATTATATAATGAAGCTATTCAACATGTTCTTTAACCATTTAATGGGAAATGTCAGCTTATATGAAAAAGAAAATACTACAATCAAAAAACGCTATAGTTTTATCTGCAATGGCGATGGTATTTGCCGTATCGTGTTCAACGCCGACGCAAAATAGGCAGAACCGATATGCCAAATCGTCTGATGGGGAACAAATCAGCTACACCGTTTACGGCAAAGGGGACACAGCCCTGTTGTTCGTACACGGGTGGAGCTGCGACAGCAGATACTGGCGCGAGCAGGTGCCGCATTTCGCCGAAGAATACTGCGTTATAACGATGGAACTGGCTGGACATGGCAACTCGGGACAACATCGCAAGGTTTATTCGTTAGACGGTTTCGCTCAGGATGTAAAGGCGGTAATAGAGGCGGTTAATCCGAAAAAAGTAATTTTAATCGGACACTCGTTCGGCGGAGAAATAGTCGCATATACAGCCAGGTTAGAGCCGGAGAAGGTCATCGGTATAATAGGCGTGGATACCCTGCACAACCTGGACGAGACATTCAGCAAAGAAGAAGCCTGCAAGTTAATTGGGCTTGACGAATTTAAAAAGGATTTTAAGCCTGCAGTGAGGGAATTTGTCAAGCAGATGATGGTCAAGGACATCAACCAGGAATTGTTAAACTGGATTATTTACGATATGTCATCGGCACCCCCGGAAGCGGCGATAAGCTCGCTCGATGAATACGTGGGGGCAATAGCGGACAAGAAGACGATAAATGTTTTCAGGGAAGTCAGGGTCCCGGTAATATGCATAAACGCAGACCTGTGGCCGACAAATATCGAGGCAAACCGGCGGTATATGATGTCATTCGATGTCAAGATAATGAAAGGAGTCGGTCATTTTTTAATGCTGGAACGGCCGGAAGAATTTAATAGGCTTCTGGACAGCAGTATCAAAGAAATAATAAGAAGATAGACTACGCCCCTATTCTGTCTGCTGTATCCTGTGCTCTATTTTCCACGTCTTTATTTTTGTGAATTTTCTTTTCCCAGCCTACCTGTTGATGATTGGGAGAAGTTCGTCGAGGCGATCGATGGTAAAGTCGGCCAGATGGGCGAAATCGTCGGCGATGGAATGTGTCCGAATCAATACGGGTATTACGCGGGTATCTATGAAGGGTTGATTGACATTTTTAATATTTGATTTGTGTTTTTTATTCTTCTTTCGTAATATTATGAATTCTAACCCGTGGAAATTTACTTTTTGCTTTTGATTTTTAATTCTTTATTTTCAACTCCATATGCAATCAAAAGAAGATAACATTACGGCGTGGTTCGCTGCTCAGTCAAAAATCGACCCGGCCCGGTTTCCGATCGGCATCGGCGACGATATGGCGCAGGTAATGCTGGGCGGCGGGGCGTCGGTATTAATTACGACGGATATGCTGCTGGACGGCGTGCATTTCGATTTGAAGACGGCAACGCTTGAACAGGTTGGCTATAAGTCGATGGCCGCCAGCCTGTCCGATTGTGCGGCGATGGCGACGATACCTCTTTGTGCCGTCTGTGCGGTAGCTCTGCCGAAAGGCTTTGGACAAAAGGAACTCAAGGCACTGCACGCCGGGCTGGTGCGGGCCGGCAGGATGTTCGATTGTGAACTCATCGGCGGGGATATTACCGCATGGGAGACAAACACGCAAAAGCTGGCGGTCAATGTGTCGATGCTCAGCAGGCCCAGCGGCTATCATCCGCCTGTCCGGCGAAACGGCGCCAAAGTCGGCGATATTATCTGTGTTTCCGGCACGCTGGGCGGGTCTTTGGCGGGAAAACATCTTTCATTTACGCCGCGGGTTGAGCTGGCCCTGGCGATGACGAAAATAGTTCGCCTTAACGCGATGATGGATATTTCCGACGGCCTGAGTACCGACCTGAATCGGATTTGTACGCAAAGCAAAGTCGGGGCGATTATCGAGGCGGTGAAAATACCCGTGTCCGAGGCGGCGAAAAATGCTCCCAACCCCTTATTTGCCGTGATGAATAACGGCGAGGATTTTGAATTACTGTTTATGCTGCCGCCGGAAGAGTGGGAAAAACTCAAAACAGCGGGGCGATATGATATTACCTGTATCGGCACTGTGACAGATACGGGGCGGATGGAATTGAAAACTTCCAATGGGACAATTGTTCCGATTGAACCAAAAGGCTTTGACCATTTGTGAGATAAAAATACAGGTATGCAGGTATTCAGGTATGCAAGAATACGAGCGGCGACGAGTGGAAAAGTTTTCACTCTAAATTCTCTGTTGCAAAGATTTGTTTAAGATGAACCTGAACGTCTATGAATCAACGTATTGAAATTACTACCGAATCGGCGAAGGAGACGATAGAGCTTGGCCGGAAAATTGCCTCGGCCCTGCACGGCGGACTCATCGTTGCGCTGACGGGGCCTTTGGGCAGCGGCAAGACACATTTGATTAAAGGCATCGCCGAGGGACTGGACGCCCCAGACCCGACAAAAGTATGCAGTCCGACATTTGTGCTGGTCAATGAGTATGAAGTCCGCGGCGGTGAGTTGACGCTGTATCATATAGACGCCTATCGCCTGAACAGCCCGCGCGAGTTTGAGCAGCTTGGTTTTGAAGACTTCTGCCGGCCGGATGCGATTGTGCTGGTGGAATGGGCCGATAAGATATTACCGGCGCTGGCCGGTCTGGAATTATTGCAAATCGAGCTGGCCCACGCGGGAGAGGATAAACGCAGGATACGGATTAATAATCCCTCGGTGCAATTATCCAACGTCTTGCGATGTTCAGAATAAAAGCTGAGTTTCATATCAAATATCAAAAATCAAAAAGTAAAATTAAGGAATCCGCCTGAGGCGGATGGCTGAAAAGAACGGAATCCTCGCTCCGCTCGGAATGACGACCTTTATTGCTTTGAATTTTAATATGTCATTTTGATATATTCTTTTTGATTTTTAATTTTTCTCTGTTCTTATCGGTCTATACAAAATCTTTAAAAGTTCTTAAAAAATTCCTCTGTTTTTGTTGCCATTCCGCGTTTTTATTTCTTAGGCTTTTCTTAGATACGAGTTAGTTCTTTGACAAGAGAATAGGGGACCCGGCCGAACGTCCGAAAGACGTTCGAAATCAAAAGGTAAGAATTAAAAGTCAAAATTCAGGACAACCCTTCGGGTTGGACTTAATAAAATTTTTGCCTCCGGCCCTGCTGACCCGCGCTGAGCGGGTCAAGGGCCTTCGGCAAAACAAAATCAAAAGTTAAAAGTTAAAACTCAAAAATGTGGACAGCCCGTTGGGCTGGACTGAAAAAAACAAGAACGATGCCGATAGATTCGGTAAAAAAGCAAAGGAGAAACAAAAATGAGAACGAGAATGCAAAGTGGTTTCACATTGGTTGAAATTCTGATTGTTGTGGTCATTTTGGGTATCCTGGCCGCGATTGTGATACCTCAGTTCAGCCAGGCCAGCACCGACGCCAAGCTCAGCAGCCTGCAGAGCAACCTGCAGACCATACGGTCTCAGATCGCGCTGTACAAGATACAGCACAATGATACGATTCCTGCCGTGGCGGATTTTGCTACTAAAATGACAACTGCTACTGATATGGCTGGCGTTGCCTGGGTACAAGGAACAAGTACGGGCACAAAGTGTGGTCCCTACCTCCAGATTGGCGTTCCCAATAATCCCTTTACTGGGGCAAATGTCATAGGAACAGACTGGATATATACTGTGACCGGCAACGATTGGACGTTTGCGGCACCTACACCTTACGATGTTTACTAAATAGTGCGTAAATCAACCGCCGGTCGGAAGAGGAATCTTCCGGCCGGCGTTTTTCTGCTGTAAAATTTTGTCTTACGGGTCTCCTGCAGGATGGAATGTAGAATTGAGAATTTAGAATGTAGAATTAAGAGTAAGTAAAATTAATTTCTCAATTCTTAATTCTCAATTTTTTTGATGGGCGAATGAACATAGAAGAATTGATAGTGTGAGATTCAGGGCCGACGAGTTATGGAAGAAAATTCACCCCAACTCAATCCCAGCTCCACCTGGCTGGAAATTGCCATCGGCGCGGCGGTTTTATTAACGGTTGCGGCGGCGGCGGTTCCTCATTTCAGTCAGGCTGCCGGACAGGGACGCCTGGAAGAGATGTCCGATACGCTGCATCTGGTGCGATGCACGATTGAATTGTACCGCACCGAGCACAACGGGCTTCTTCCCGGACAGCAGAAGGCGGGCCAGTTCGTCCTGCCTTCGGACTTTATCCGGGAATTGACATCGCCTGACACGAAAGGGGAATTTCCTTATTTTCAGCGATTTCCCGAGAATCCTTTTATCCGCTGCGATGACAGCCGGAATACGGTTACCTGTGTCAACGACCCCAATGTGCTGCCCGACGGCACGGAAGGGACGGCCTGGTGGTTCAATGCCGCCACAGGCCAGTTTCGGGCCTGCGACAATAAGTTCCACACAGCGTATTAAATATTTGCCACAGAGGCCACAGAGAACACAGAGATTAATAATAAAGAACCCAAGAAGTAAAAATGCAAAAGTAAAAAGGTAAAAATGAGGAACCGCCTTTGGCGAGGCTGTTTAACAGGATGAAACAAGGCAGAAACCAATCCGGTTTTACGCTGATGGAAGCGATGATGGCGGTCTTTGTGCTGGCCATCGCGGCGGCGGGGATTTCCATGGCGTTTGCCGCGGCCGGTACGGTACAGGTCGAAGCCCAGCGAAGAGTTCTCGCCTCGCGTCTGGCCGCCGACCTGATGGAAAAAATCTCGGGGACTGACTATGGCCTTATTCAGGCGACCTATCCGGTGGGTCATTCCGTGACAGCGGCGGCTATGGGAAATACCGGCGACGCGTATGCCAACCTGAGCTGCTCGGTGGTCGCCAATAATAATATAGAAGTAAGCAGCGGCGGCACTGCGGTCAAACTGATCCAGGTTGCCGTTGCCGCGAGCTATGGAACAACGGAAATCACGCGAATTACCACGCTGATAGGAGATAAGGATAAAGATTAAAAATTAAAAGGCATAAGTTAAAAGTCAAAATTGAGGAACGGCCTTTGGCCGGGCTGAAATGAACCGTTTTTACAAACACAAACAATCTGGTTTTACGCTTGTCGAGCTTCTGGTGGCTCTGATGATCGCGGCGATTGTGCTGGCGGCGGCGGCCACGATGGCCGATGCGCTGGCTTGCGGTAAAGAGACCTGTGACCGGATGAGCCGGAGTACGTCATATCTGCTGCAAATCCAAACGCGCCTGTCGGATTTGATTATGCGGGCCAACGCGGCGGCGATAAGTTTGGAGGGAAATTTGACCCTTGGATATGATACAAACGACGATGGTTTGACAGATGAAGCAGTGATAGTCAGCAAAGACGCATTGAGTAATATCATTACTATTACAGAAAATGGCATAGCCACGGCATATACGTATCAATTGAAAAATCAGGCCGGAGAGTATCAGAACGCCCAGAGCAATGTCGTATTTGGATATGATGGCAATAAACTTGTCACGGTTAAATTTGATCTGACTGAAAACAGCGTTGCCCAGACCCATCAGGTTTGTGCGGCGCTGCGGGGAAAATAACCGTGAAGATGAAACGACACAAAAACAACAGAAAACGTTCCGGGATGGCGCTGATGGTCGTGCTGTTTATTGTTTTTGCCGTGACGGTCGTGACGATGGGACTTCTGTTCCGGTCGGATATGGCCCTGGCGTCGGGGCAGAACCTCTGCCTACGCAATCAGAGCGATTATTTAGCCTGGGCGGGGCTTGAACACGCCCGCGCAGTTATTCAGAGCTATGATTCGACACCTCTGGCCAGTACGGCTGCCATCTCTACGCTGCCTTTTACGTTGGATTCCAAGTGGTATTATGATTTGCAGATTGCCGCGCCCAATACGACGAATCCCAGCGCTTATGTCTACAAAGTGACCGGTGAATCATGGTATGGCACTGCATCCGACAAGCAGGCCCGCAGTATGTTATATGCGGATATTGTATATAACCCCAATGACGGCTCGGCCGTGTTTTCTTCCATCCGCCGTTAATAATACACGGTTCTATTTTACCTTTTACTGTTTATCATTTCATTTTTTCATGTCCGATAACACAAATTTGTCTTCGACGGAATCTCTTTTCCCAAATAGTTTTTGCACCGCCGGTCTGTCTTGGTCGGGCCGGCAGGAAACGATTGCAGCGATTGTAATGATTATAAGCCTGCATAAAGGTGTTTTTAACACCGAAAACAAGGTCTGCTCTGCGTCTTGGGGGCCTGGATTTCCTAATGTTTTATACAGGGGCCGTTTGCGTCTCAGGCAATTGCTCGGCTGGTTAAGCCGACCTGCCCAATAGTCGAAACAACCGCGGGACAGTCCGCCAAGTCGGTGCGGAGATGCCCGGTAAAAAGAGAGGCTGAACAATGGAAAAACGAAAAACGCGGAAACTTTATGCGAGAATGTCTCATCGCTGTCATTCCCGCGAAGGCGGGAATCCAGTTTTACATTGCTGGATTCCGGGTCAAGCCCGGAATGACAAAACCAGCGGCTTTACGCTGGTCGAGATAATTCTGGTCGTACTCATTCTGAGTATCGCGGCACTGGTCGCTATTCCGATGTTTGTCTCCGCGGCCGATGTTCAGGTGCGCTCAGCCGCCAATCGCATCGCGGCGGATTTGGATTATGCCCGCGGCCTGGCGATTACACGGCAGAAAAATTATACGGTAGTTTTTGTTCCTGACAATGCGTCCACTTCGACTGTGAATGAATCATCGTATGACATCCGCGAAGCCGGCGGCACTGCCAGCAATATTATTAAAAATCCTCTGGACAATAGAAACTTCACGGTGAGCCTTGCCGCCGACAATCGCGTCAGCAGCGTAAATATCCTTTCGGTTAATTTTGACGCCGTGGCCAGCAATGCGATTACGTTCGATTATCTCGGGACACCCTATCCGGGGAATGTCGCCTCGCCGACTGTGCGGTTAAATAGTCAGGGCGTCGTGACCCTCAAATCCAGAGTCGGCGCCTTTACCGTCAGCGTGAAAGTAGAGCCTTTAACAGGCAGTGTGACCATTGAATAGTACAAAAATGCCCAGTTCGTTTTGACTGTGTGCGGGCGAATAAATACAAGGGAACAAAGTCGTATGTTGAATTGGTTTAGCAAAAGCAAAGTGCAGCCGATTGGTCTGGATATCGGACACAGCTCCATTAAGATGATTCAGTTGTGTCGTGAAGGACAGGCCATTCATGTCGCGGCCGCGGCCGATGTGCCGATCGATCCGGCTCTGTACAGCGATCCTGTTGTCCGCAAAGAGTTTATTATTTCGTCCATTCGACGGATGTACAGCCAGGGCGGATTCAGCGCCAGGCAGACGGTCAGTTGTCTGCCCAGCGATATCATTCGAATTCGAAGTCTTCGTCTCGACTCCGCCGCACTGGAAGATATTGAACAGTTCATAAGGGAAGATGTCGCGGCGCGCCTGGGTCTTGATCCGGAGGTAGATGAACTTCGTCATCTGGTGGCCGGGGATATCTTTCATGGCGAGGAAATTAAAACCGAAGTGATATTTTTCGGCGTGGAGCGGGCGGCGCTGGCGGATCACATCGAAATGCTCGAACAGGCCCATTTGGATCCTGTTTCCGTAGATACTGTTCCCTGTGCGCTGTTTCGCAGTTTTCAGAGATCGCTTCGCCGCAGGGAAGATATGAATGTGGCCAGCGTGCTGGTCGATCTGGGCAGTCATTTTACCACCGTGATTATCGGTCAGGGACTGCAGGTTATCTTTATCAAGCAGATTCCGATCGCCGGCGAGCATTTGACTCAGGAAATCGCTTCCAAACTGGGGATTGAGCCCGTCAAAGCAGCGATGCTGCGAAGCAAACTGCGTGACCCGCAGGGAGGACTGGATGAGGAAACGACGCGTGCGGTGACCGACGCGATGAACGGAATGATTGAACTGCTGGCCCGTGAAATTTCGCTTTGTTTCAAGTATTACGCCGTCACCTTCCGCAGCCAGTGTCCCAGTGAAGCGGTTTTTGCCGGCGGCGAAGTCTATGAATCCTCTTTGATGGATGCCCTTTGTCGGCATCTGGGTGTGAAAATTCGTATTGCCGAGCCTCTGCGGGGATTCGATTTAAGCCGCGCAAATTTTAACCGTCGCCGCAATCCCCAGATGTGTGAATGGGCTGTGGCGGTGGGGCTTGGACTCAAAGGCTGGGAAATTCCGGAAAATACCTCGGAACAACCTAATGTGGTGCAGGAAACCGTATGACCGAAATTGATTTCGTCCCGCAGTGGTATCAAGTCAGCCGCAATCGCAAATTGTGGTATCAGAGACAATTTCTGATACTTGGCGGAATCGCGATTCTGGTGGCGGGGTGGTGTTTTATTGCAGGCCGAGGCCTTTCACGAGCGCGGGCCGACCTGCGCGTCGCACACTCTAATTTTGAATCGGAAATCGGGAAAATTCAGCGGTATGAACGACTCCAGATTCAGTATTCCGCGCTGCAGAAGAAGGCAGCGGTGCTGGATTTAATCGTTCCGCGGTCCTCTAACGCGTCGGTTTTGGCGGAGCTTTCTCACTGTGTCGGGCCGGACGTCGTAATGAAAAAGCTGAGCATTCGCTCCGAGCCGGTTGACACCGGCCAACAGGGGAATATGGTCACTGTTGCCGGCGGGACAGCAAAACAAAATTCCGCCGCAGGGGCAGGTAAAACGACAGACCAATTGCCCGCTACACAGACTCGTGTTGTGATGGTTGGTTATGCCGCCGATGCCCAGCAGGTTGCCGTCCTGATTTCCGCACTGGAACAATCGAATTACTTCTTCCGGGTCGTTCCCGTCTATTCAAAAAATGAAATCGTCGGGCGGAGGAATATCACTGAATTTGAGATTCAGTGTGTCCTGGCTGATTTTAAGCTTTTGAGTGGAAAGGAATAATCGCGTAATGAAATACGCCGAAAAAAAGCAGATTTTGTTTCTGATCATGACGGTTCTGTGCGGCGTGGCGATGGTCTTGTTCGGATATTTCCCCATCGCCTGGCAAAAACGAGTGATTCGTCAAACACTCCAGCGGCAATCCATGACCGCCGAGCAGGTTCAAAGCAGCATCGAGCAGTCGGCTCTTTTGGAACGGCGCATTGCCGAACTGGAACCCCTGACCCGGCGATTTGAACATTATGTGCCGCAGTCCAGCGGGTTTGCTTCTTTCTGGCAGCAGATTGCAGAACTCATGACCAGCCATGATTTGCAGAATCAGCAGGTTCGGCCCGGCGTCGAATCCCGGTATGACGACTTTAACATCGTTTCGCTGGATATTCAGGGCTGCGGAACGCTGCCGAAAATTTTTGATTTTATTCGTTCTCTGGAACAGATGGACCGCTTAGTCCGCATTGAACAAATGGAACTGACCAATGACAAAGATATGACGGGACTGTTGACATTCTCGGCCAAGGCGCAGGTGTTTTATCGGACGCCGACGAATAATAAAGCAGGCTAACCCAGGATTTATCATACTTTAAATATATGAGTACAAAACATCCAATCAAAACAATCGATTCTATATCGGCGAAGAATTCGATTCGCAACATGAGTCCCAAGACCATCGCCGCGGTGGTCCTGGTGGCTCTGATGGGCGTGCTGTGGGCGCGTGTTTTGCTGCGATCAAAAGCCGGCCCCGCCTCGGCCAATGCCGCAACGACGACTGCCGTCGAAGAGGTGCAGCAGCAGAACCCCAAATCGCAGATTCAAATTCAGGCGATTCCGCTGGCGACGGTTCCCGGAAGACATGATACGATTGCCGCCGATTTTTTCAAAGCCGATCGTAGTTCGGCATCCGGCGGGAACCAGGAGAGGGGAAACCAGCGAATACTCGATGAACTCGGCAAGGCGGTTGTGCTGGAAGCCATTATAAGAAATGCGCAGGGCAGGGCCGAAAAAGCCTATCTTAACGGGGCGGTCGTTATCGTGGGTTCGACGCTGAAGGTTCAGATGCAAAATGACACTTACATCATACGAGTAGAGGCGATTGAACCCGCCGCCGTCCGATTGGGCTGGCGGGACCGTACTTTTAAATTGAAAATGCCTGAATAGCAACAAGTGAATAAGAAAGGCTCTGGTGAATTATGTGTTCCAAACGAAATGATAAACACGGCATTTATTCTATCGCTGCCGTGGGTCTGATTTGTTTTGCGTTCTCGGCTTGTGTCGTTCGAGCCGCGGAGGAATCGTCTGTCTCGACCGCAACGACAACCGCCGCGACGCAGCCACCGCAGACGGCTGAAAATCAGCAGGCCGCAGCACAACCCTCGGCCGCCGCTGAACCGCCTTCATCTCAGTCGCTCCAGTCGCATGTGTTTAAGAAAAACTGGCCGATTCAGGATGCGTTGCAGTATCTGGCCCAGGTCTATCAGAAAAATATCGTCCCTTCAGCCAGCGTTGATGGCGTAGTTACGGTGACGAATCTCTACGATGTGACGTTTGAAGAGGCGCTGGTGGCGATTCTCGGCACCCACAAATATGAAATCAAAGGCAATTTTGTCCGCGTCTATACCAACAAAGAGTTCAAGGAAGATAAGACGCGTCAGGAATATGTGACGATTCCATTGTATTATATCAACGCTGAAGAAGCAGCGAAATTAGCCAAACCTTTATTGAGCGAGGTCGGCGCTATCGGCGTGACTACTGCCGCCAAAAATGATACCGAACCCGGTGAGGGCGGCAATACACTGGCCATTCGTGACCATCTGGTTGTCAGTGATTATCCTGAAGTCGTCAAAAAAATAAAACAGGTCGTCGCCGACGTGGATGTACCTCCGCCTCAGGTCTTGATTGAGGTGACGGTACTGGAGGCCAAACTTACCGAAACAACCCAGTTCGGTATTGACTTTAGGGCGTTGGATGTGGACATAAATAAGGATGGCGTACTGACCGGTCTGAGCGATTCGGGAGTGTCTCAAACGAGTCTCACGCCCGCGGTTAACTTAGGCGGATTGAATGTGGGTATTATCAACGATAATCTCCGTGTTTTTATCCGTGCGCTGGAAACCGTAACTGACATTACGACGTTAGCCAATCCTAAAATTCTGGCTCTGAATAAACAGGCCGGGAAACTGATTATTGGTAAAGAGGACGGATATTTAAGTTCAAATACCGTTGGACAAGGCGGCACTGGCGACACATTAACATCAACGGTTCAGATGCTGGAAAGCGGTACGGTACTGCAGTTTCGCCCATTTGTTGGCAAGGACGGACTGATTCGTATGGAACTGCATCCTGAGCAAAGTGATGGTTCCGTGGATGCAACGACACAATTACCGACTAAAACCACCACGGAAGTAATGACTAATGTGATGGTCCGTGACGGCAGGACCATCGTTCTGGGCGGTCTATTCAAAGAAAAAACGAATCTCGGTCACAGTCAGGTTCCTTTACTGGGCGACATTCCTTTGATTGGGGAATTGTTTAAGAAGACAAACGATTTATCGGAACGTGTCGAGTTGATTGTTCTGTTGACGCCTCATGTCATCAATGAACCTGAACAAGCCGACGGCGCCTCCCGTCTGGAAGATGTTCGTCGTCTGGCCTATAACGCCCGCAAGAACCTGTCGTGGATGAGTCGGGCCAAGATTGATGAACAGCGTTATAACAAGGCTGTTGAATTATATAACCAGGGCAATGCAGATGCGGCTTTGGCCGAACTGGAAGCCCAGGAAGTCTGGGGTATCGATCGCAATTATCTTGACCCATTGCGGCTCAAAGAACGCATTTTACGAGAAAAATATCCGGATAAAATCAACCAGATGGAGCGCATTATGCTCGGCAATCTTGAAAAGGAAGAGTCCGGCAAGTGGCTGCGAAGATAAGTCAAAAATTAAAAATCAAAAGTAAAAATTAAGGATTCGCCTTCGGCGAAGCTGAGAAATTGTCAAGATGTTGCAACAGTGGAACTGTGCGGCGTCTTGCCGGGAGATGGAATTATGAGGACGACACGAAGAATTCTGTGCTGCTGTATGATACTGGCTGTCCTTTGCGGCTGTCAGACAGAGCAGCAGAAAAAGTCTGCGTTTAAGCAGCAGTATAATGAAAAAGCCTCGCCGGTCAAACTGACCGCGGTCGAGGCGATGCTTGAGCAGGGACAGGTTGAATCGGCACGGCAGGCTGTGGGCGGAATCCTCAAGGCCCAGCCGGAGAACGCCGCCGCCTGGCTGCTGCTGGGTCAGATTTTTCTGGAACAGAAAAACTACGGCGGCGCCCGCCTGGCATTTGAAAAAACCACTTCTCTGAATGAAAATACCGCTGATGCGTGGTTTGGTCTGGGTGTTGTCGCCCAGTCCTCCAATGACCATATTAGCGCGCTGGAATACTATCAAAAGGCTCTCGCTTGGAATCCCGCCTGTACCGAAGCCATTCTGGCCGTGGCGAACACACTGGAAATTCTGGAGCGTCGCGATGAAGCGGCGCAATTTCTGGACCCTAAGATCACCGACAATCCTTCCGATACAAAACTGCTCTGCGCGGCCGCGGATTTGGCCAATCGAACTCGTCAGACGGACAAAGCCATTTCGCTGTATCGCCGCGCCGCAACTCTCAACCCGCAAGATGAACAAATTCTTCGGTCGCTGGCGATGACTTATGTCTTTCGCGGCGACTGGGCTGCGGCTGCGGATACCTTTGAAAAGGTGCTTCTCTGCGCCGCCGAGACGGACAGGCAGGCCGACTATCTCTATTGGGTTGCCGACAGCTCTCTCAATGCCGGGCGTTTCCGCCGGGCGCTGGAATGTTTTGATAAATTGAGCGTAGTCCGCAGAAAAGATGCGGATGTCTGGCTGGGTATGGCTCAGTCCGCTATGGGTATTTCGGACATTAAGCGGGCTAAAATCTGTGCGCAAAAGGCCCTGTCTTTTCGAAACGATTGTTTTGAGGCGCAGACGGTGATCGGCTGTGCTGATTATCTGGACGGCAAATATCTGACTGCGCTGGAATCTTTTATACCGCTGGCGAACAACGAAAGTCTCGGCGGTTTCGCCTCGTTTATGGCCGGGCGATGTTATCAGAAACTGGGACGCGATGTCCAGGCAACAATGGCTTTTGAAAAAGCGGTCCGGTTGAATCCGCAAAGTCCGCTGGTCGCGATGTTCCTGAACGGATCTAAAACCAAAAACTGAAAATCAGTTATGAATTTGAAATATCCAATCTGGATTTTTATTGTTGTGCTTATGCTGCTCAGTATCTGCTGTGCAATGGCAGGCCTGATGCCGATGACGGCTTTGGTTTACCTCGGCGTCCTCGGCGGTATCGCCGCAGCGGGACTGGGCTTTCTTTGCTGGCGAACACTAAAAGAACTGGGAGAATTGACCCGCTCTCTTTCCACTGAAAAACCTTCCGTTGCCGCTGATGTTGTTTTGCTTAAACCACTGGTTACAGTGTTGAACACGGCTTTGCAGAAACTCTCAGAGCCGATACAAACGGTGCGCCAGGACAATCAGGATTTGAATTTACAGCTTCAGCTTCTTCGCCGGCGCAAAAACGGCGTCGAAACCATCCTCAACAGCATTCAGGACGCGGTATTAGTCGCCGACAGTCAGGACCGCCTGATTCTGGCCAATCCATCGGCGGAAAAACTGTTTAATTTCAAGTTCGATTCGTCCCGGCTTCCAATTCTGAGCGATGCGATCGATCAGTCCGCACTGTTGGATATGATGCTGAAAGCCCGAAATTCCAGAGTGTGTCATGTCCGGCATGAACTGACTATCAAGGCCGACGGCGAAAACATCAGCTTCGACTGTGTGCTTTCCTGCGTGACCGATGATGCCGGCCGACCGGTTTCAGTGGTGGCGATATTACACGATGTGACGCGTGAAAAGGAAATCTCTCGCGCCAAAAACGAATTTGTCAGTCATGTCTCACACGAGCTGAAAACGCCTCTGGCTTCCATCAATGCGTATGCCGAGATGCTGGTGGATGGTGAAGCGCAGGATGCGGCGACGATTCGCCAGTTCTGCGAAATCATCCAGGGGCAGGCAGGCCGTCTGAACCGTCTGATTGAAGATGTCTTGAATATTTCGCGTATTGAGTCGGGGCTGATGAAAATCAACCGGCAGACGAACAGCATGGCGCTGATACTGCGGGATTCGCTGGAAATGATGCAGAGCTATGCGAAGGAAAAAAATATTACGATTCATACACCCCCGTCGATTCTGTTTGACCAGGTATATGTGGATAAAGATATGATGACGCAGGTGGTAGTGAATCTGCTCAGCAACGCCGTGAAATATACTCCCTCCGGCGGTCAAGTCACGGTGCAAATCGAAGTTAACGATGTTGAAGGGACAATTACGGTCAGTGTGACCGATACCGGCATCGGCATTCCCGAACAGGAGATGAGTAAATTGTTCGGGAAATTTTATCGGGTCGAAGCGAATAAAAATTTTGCCAAAGGGACCGGTCTGGGTCTTAACCTCGTCAAACAAATAGTCGAAACAGTGCACGGCGGACAGGTGTTCGTGCGCAGTCAGCAGGGCAAAGGCAGTACCTTCGGTTTTGTTCTGCCGCTGGCTGCGGCCGGGCAGCCCGCAGTTTAACCCCATATTTATCGGAGATTGATTATGGCCGACAGAAAAGCGCTGATTGTGGATGATGAATTTCATATTGTGCAGGTGGTCGCTATCAAGCTTCGCAACAATGGCTTTGAAGTCCTGACCGCCGATAACGGCGCCGACGCTTACGCGCTGGCCTGTGAAAATAAGCCGGATATTATGATTACCGATTACCAGATGCCGGGCCTGACGGGACTGGAACTTATTGAAAAACTTCGCGCCACGCCCGAAACCGCTTCGATACCGGTGATTATGCTCACCGGCCGCGGGTTTGACATCAGCGACGAGCAAAAACAAAAACTGGGTATCAGTACCTGTCTGAGCAAGCCATTCAGTCCGCGGGAAGTACTTTCGACCGTGGAAGATGTGCTGCGTCAGACCGCCGATGTGAACGCGGGATAGTTTGAAAATATAAACCGGGGCTTGTCCGGAAAAATAGGAATCGATAGATGAACAACGTAATGGAACAGATTTTTACCGCTTCGCAGCAGGCGATGTTAAATCGCCTGGCGCACAGTGTCAATCGACTGGGAATCAACCTGGCGGTGTACAGCGAGCAGGGGGAATGTATTTTCCAGGCCGACGCGGAGCGTTCCGACGCGGGCGAAGAAACCTTGCGGGAACTGGCTGCGAATGCTTTCGTATCGCCTTTTAACGGGGTACGCTGTGGAAGACAGGACAATCGGTTTTTGATGAGCCTTCTGTGCCAGGACAGCCGGCCTGTCGCCGTGATTTTTCTGGATATGGGGCTTTCGTTTCAAACTCTCAATGGAAAACTGCGGGAGTATTGCGGCTGTCACGGGCTGGATGAGCGGGAGTTTGCCGCGATGTTAAACGAGGCGACGGAAAAGGACGGCTACCCGACTCGTCTGCTGGAAACCTTCATCGCGGATTTTGAAACCTCGGTTAAACGCACTGCCCAGATGGACAAGCTGACGTGCGAGCTTTCGCAGACTTATGAGCAGATTGTTCTGCTGTACAACCTGAGCACCCACATGAAGGTGACTCAGACCAACGCCGAGTTTTTGCAGTATGCCTGTGATCAATTATGCGGTCTGGTGAATGTCGAAGGTCTGGCGATTTTTCTGGAAAAGAAAATCGACGGTCAAAAAAGACTGGTTCTCACCGCCGGCTGCGGATACGTTTCGATTGATACGGCACTGGCGGATATTGTGCAGGTCCACTTGGCTGAAGAACTGGCCGCCGGCAAAGAAGCCTTTCTGGATGGCGGCGTCCATGGGCCGTTCCGATATACCTGGCCGGAAAATGTGAAGAATATTCTGGCCGTCTCTTTGCAGGGCGGCGAAAATATGATTGGCGTTATGATCGCCACCAATTCGCTGAGTAAATCAGATTTTGACAGTACGGATATCAAACTGTTTAATTCCGTCGCCAACGAGTGCGCTGTTTTTATTGAAAATGGAAGACTTTTTACCGACCTGAAAGAGCTGTTCGCCGGTTCGCTCAAAGCGCTGACGGGCAGTATTGACGCCAAAGACCCTTACACCCGGGGCCATTCCGAACGTGTTGCTTTTATTTCCCGCTGGATTACCGAGCATCTGCAGCAGGTGCAGCCGCTTGGGGCCGAGGTGATTCATCATGTTTATCTGGCCGGTCTGCTGCACGACATCGGTAAAATCGGCGTCACCGAATCAGTACTGCGAAAACGGGGCAAACTTGACGAGCAGGAACGTGAAATCATTTTTGCGCACCCGCGTGTCGGGGCCGCGATTTTGTCTGAAATTCCTCATATGCAGTCGATTATTTTCGGCGTCTTATATCATCACGAACGATACGACGGAAAGGGATATCCAGAGGGACTGGCCGGCGAAAAGATTCCTCTGCTGGGCAGAATTATCGCCCTGGCTGACGCCTTCGATGCCATGACATCCAAACGGGTCTATCGTGATGCCATGGGTTTCAAACATGCCCTTGCCGAAATTCACAAGGGCAGCGGTACTCAGTTTGACCCGCAGATAGTCCAGGTATTTCTCGACAGCGATATTGATAAACTCTGGCGGATTATTCAGGACGGTTTTATTGAAAACTGGGAGTACAGTAATTTCTCTGAATACGGCACCCAGGCCGTAGGAGTGTTGATCCGATGAGATTAGACGTCCAGAAGTACAACCAGATTGCGGTGCTCGGCCTTCAGGGCGAGTTTACGCGTGAGGCGGTCAAGGCGTTTGAAGACGCCATCAGTTCGCTGCTGGCCGAGTCCGAAATCACCGGCATCGTTCTGGATATGAGCAAAACCGTTTTTTTCGACAGTGCGGCGCTTGAAGCGCTTCTGGAGTTAAACGATCGTTGTCGAGACCGCCTCCGACAACTCAAACTGGCGGGGCTGGACGATATTTGCCGCAAAATTCTTGAAATCACCCGCTTACTGGGGCAGTTCGATACCTATGACGAATTGTCCGAGGCGGTCAAGAGTTTCGCTTAGCCGTTTATTTGAAACAGGAGTATTTTGGAATTTATTAAACAATGACTGAAGTCACCACAAACAAAAAATTGCAGTTGGGTCAGCTTCTGCTCAGTCGTGGAGTGGTTAACGCTGAGCAGATAGAACATGCGCTGACCCGGCAGGGAGCTTCCGGCCAGAGAAAACTGCTGGGCGAAGTGCTGGTCGAAATGGGCTATTGCACCGAAAACCAGATCGCCTCGGCGCTGGCCGAAGCGTATAACGTACCGTACGCGCAGGTCAGCCCCAAGTTGTGTGACCCGGCGGTGGTTGAATTGCTGCCGCGTGAGTTTCTTGACGAGCACACCCTGTTGCCGCTCTTTAAGGTGCGCAACGTTCTGACTATCGCGCTCTCGGAACCATCCAACGTATTTTTGATCGACGAAATCGAACGTCTGGCGGCCTGCCGTATTCAGGTGGTTTGTGCAACCGCCCACGACATCCGCGCCACCCTGCAAACGTATATGCCTGCCGCCAATGTGTTTGTCATCGATGATATTATCGACGACGCCGCGATGGCGGATTTTGCGATGATTGACAACCTTCCCGAGGACATTTCCGACCTTGAGGAAATTGCCGGACAATCGCCGGTGGTCAAGCTTGTTAATTATATGATTTATACCGCCGTTAACGAAAACGCCAGCGATATCCACATCGAACCCGACGAGAAAATTCTTCGGGTGCGTTATCGTGTTGACGGCCGGTTATATGAGAAAATTCGTCCTCCGCACCAGATGCACGCGGCGATTGTTTCGCGCATCAAGATTATGGCCGGTCTGGATATCGCCCAGCGTCGTCTGCCGCAGGACGGCAGTATTCACGTGCTGATGCAGTCCCGCCCTATTGACTTGCGCGTTTCCGTGATGCCCGGAACATGGGGGGAAAAGGTGGTCGTTCGCGTCATCGACGTTCGTCGTATTCTGAACAGTCTGGAGTCGCTGGGCTTTAATTATGAGAATCTGCGGAAATTTCGTAAAATTATCAATGCCCCGCATGGCATCGTTTTGGCGACAGGTCCGACGGGGTCGGGGAAAAACACCACCCTGTACGCCGCGCTGGCGGAACTGAACAGCGAGCAGGTGAATATCTGTACGGTCGAAGACCCGGTCGAATGCAATATCAGCGGTCTTAACCAGTTCGAGGTGCACGATACCTCCGGTTTTACATTTGCCAATGCGTTAAGAAGTCTTTTGCGTCAGGACCCGGATGTCGTGATGGTCGGCGAAATCCGCGATCAGGAAACCGCGGCAATCGCCGTGCAGGCGGCGCTGACCGGTCATCTGGTACTGTCCACCTTGCACACCAATGATGCGCCTGGCGCTATTACCCGCCTGATTGATCTGGGGGTAGCTCCATATCTGGTCAGTGCGTCGCTGATTGGCGTGCTGGCCCAGCGATTGGTGCGGAAAATCTGCCCCAACTGCAAAGAAGAATACGAACCATCCGTTGCGATTCGAAAAATGGTGGAACAATGGAATGGGTCGCCGCTGAAATTTTATCGCGGCATCGGCTGCAAAAAATGCCGCAACACCGGCTATGTCGGACGAATCGCTATTCATGAGTTATTTTCGCCGGATGATCAAATTCAGGAGATGATTGTGCAGGGCGCAACCCTCAAAGCGCTGCGTACTGCCGCCTTGAGAGAGGGAATGCGGTCACTGCACCTGGATGGTGTCGATAAAGTAGCCGCCGGAATTACGACGATTGACGAAGTTCTCCGCGTGGCCAACGTGAACGATTAGGAATAATGACAATGGCGTCGTATAATTCAACATCCACTCTGGAATCGGCCGCCCGCAAAAACGTTGAATATCCCGGCCGCGAAGCGTCTCAGACGCTCGCCGCCGCTGCGCCGAAACCGTCTCCATACGCCAACGAGACGGCCCGACGGCAGGATATTATTCTGTTCACCACCCAGCTTGCCGTGATGCTTGACAGCGGCGTTGTCCTCAGCGATGCGATTATGGCCATTGCCGAGCAGATGAGGCCGGGCGCATTCCGAGTGGTTATCAGCGCCCTGGCCGAACGCATTAAAAACGGCGACTGCTTTTCATCAGCGCTTGCGGCGTATCCGCGAATCTTTAATACAATGTTTGTGAGTATAGTCAAAACGTCCGAGGCGTCCGGGCGGATGCCGCATATGCTGGAAGTTCTTTCCGGCTATCTTAATGCCGAGGCTGAAACGCATAGGCAAGTCAAAAGCGCAATGATTTACCCGGTGATTATGCTGTTAATGGCTGTGGCGGCAACCGGTTCACTGATGTTTTTCGTTCTCCCGCGGTTCACTCGTATTTACGAATCCCGCGGCGCGGCGCTGCCGGCACTAACCCGGCTTCTGGTCAATTGCAGCGGTTTGCTGGCAGACCCGACTTTTATGGCTTCCGCCGTCACCATCGGCATTCTGATTTTTCTTGGTTTCAGCGCCTGGAGAAAAACACTCACAGGCCATAAAACCATCGACTGGATCAAAATACACACCCCCGTTTTTGGTGTCATGTATATTGATGCCGTCATGACACGCAGTATGCGGATTTTGGCTACGATGGTCAACACCGGCGTCAGTCTGCTGGAAGCACTGGAAGTCATGCAGATGTCCTGTGATAATTATTTTTTCCGTTGTTTATGGACGACGGTGGACGCCCGGCTTCGTGACGGCTATCAGCTTTCCGACGCGATTGAGCTTTCTTCCTATCATGAAATGGTAACACCGAGTATTATTCAGATGCTCCGTGCCGGCGAGAAATCCGGCCAAATCGGCCGTATCTGTGATAAAGTATCTCTGCTGCTGGAAAAGAAGCTGCAGAATTCCATTCGTGCCGCCATCACGTTGATTGAGCCGATGATGATTATCATTATGGGTGTTATCGTCGGCACTATCGCTATCGCGCTGCTGCTGCCGGTCTTCCGCATCTCCAGCATCATGGCCCATTAACCGGCGGTTCTCTGTTAAAATCCGCTTATTAATCACCTTTACGGTGTGGTATCCCGTCTTGAAAACGCAGCCGGAAAATCGGACTTTCTTTTATCCTGTATGACGGTATAATTTTTGGGTGTATGAACGGGAAGATAGAACAGTCGGATTCCGCGCAGCAACCTCTGCGGCCGAGACCCTTGTGGCAGCGGCTGCTCTATCCGTTCATCGGAATAATTCTGGTTATTCTTGGAATCATTTTATGGCTTACGCCGGTGGTGATGGGCTTTCCGCTGATTATTATCGGTGTGCCGCTTTTATTCTGTTTTCATCCGCGTCTTGAACTCAGGTTTCGCCGCAAAATGCACACCATCCGGCTGATGATGATGAACAAAGTAAAAAGAACTGAGGAAAAGAGAGCGGAAGTTGCGGCTATGGAAAATTCCTCTTCTGATTCTATTGAGTATGCAAAATCTATTGGGTACTCAAAACAGGAAATGAAAAGTGTACCCGAAGAAGCGGCCCTGACACATGGCTGTGGAAATCCAACGGTGCTTGCGGAACTGAAAGAGGGACAAACCGTTCTGGACCTTGGCTGCGGGGGCGGATTAGATGTTTTTCTCGCAGCGCGGAAAGTGGGCCGAAAAGGCAGGGTCATCGGTTTGGATAGTTCACCTGAAATAGTCGAGAAGGCCGATACCAGTGCAAGAAAAAACAAGTATGAAAATGTTGAATTCAAAGTCGCCGAAATAGAAAAATTGCCGGTCCCGGATGATTTCGTTGACGTTGTCATAAGCAATTGTGTCATTAATCATTCGTCTGACAAGTTGGTTGTATTCAGGGAGGCACACAGGGTTTTGAAGCCGGGCGGCAGGATGTTCGTATCAGACCTGGTCACTGCGGGAAAGTTTACTGAACATGATCTGCAAAGCGTTGACAAACTATGGGCGGATTGGCTTGCCGCAGCGTCCGGGAAACAGGACTATCTGAACGCGATAAAAGAAGCCGGCTTCCGGATAATTACCGTGCTTGCCGAAGGGACCTTTCCGATGGCGGAAGCAGATAACATCCTCAAAGGGAAAATCATCAGTATCCAAATCAAAGGAATCAAATAAGAAAGAAAAGATCAGAAGTTCTTTTTTCAACATGAATTCTTTTCTTTTTTCCTCTCTGCTGGTATAGTATCTTTTATGAGTAAGGAGACGAAAAAGCTGTTTATCATTGACGGCCACGCCCATATCTACGCGGCCTATTACGCCCCGATGCGCCCGCTTACCAGCCCCTCCGGCGAACCGACCAAGGCGGTCTTTGTTTTTACCAATGCAATCCTCGGCCTGCTCGAACGCGAAAAGCCAGATATGCTGGTCGTGACGATGGATTCCAAGACCCCCAGTTTTCGCACCAAAATTTATCACGAATACAAAGCCCACCGTCCGCCGATGCCCGAAGATATGCCTATTCAGATCAATCGTATCGAACAGATTCTGGACGCGATGAAAATCCCGATGCTTCGCGTTGACGGCTGGGAGGCCGACGACCTCATCGGTACGCTGGCGACCCAGGCCGCCAAAGCCGGCATCGACGCCTATATCTGCTCCAAAGACAAGGATATGCTCCAGCTTCTGCAAAAACACGTATCGACCTACGACCTCAAGACCGGCCAGAAGACCGACCTCCAGAAACTTCACGAGGAAATAAGGCTTCGCCCACAGCAGTTTATCGACGTATTGGCCCTGCAGGGCGACGCCTCGGATAATGTTCCCGGCGTACCTGACGTTGGTCCCAAGACGGCCCTCGAATGGATTCAAAAATACGGCTCGCTCGATGAGCTTTACAAACATGCCGACGATATCAAAGGCAAACGCGGCGACAACCTTCGCAATTCAAAAGAGATTGCTTATCTGAGTCAAAAACTCGTTACGATTGATTGTGATGCGCCGGTAAAACTGGATGAAAAAACGTTTGCTGTATCCGGGCCGGATAAAGAAAAACTCACCGGCCTTTTTAAGGAACTGGGTTTTACTCGCCTGTTGACCCAGCTCGGCCTCAAAACCGAATCCGCAACAGCAGCCCAAAGCGGAAGCGACGGGATGAGTAAAGGAAAACCCAAAGAATCACCGGACCGTGCCGGGCAGGGGATGCTCTTCGCCGTCGCCGCCGAAAAAACAGCCCGCACGACGAACAAGGGCTATCAGCTTATTGACTCACCGCAGGCGTTTGACGCGTTCGTTAAAGAGCTTCAAAAGCAAAAAACATTCGCCGTCGATACCGAAACCACCTCCATCGACCCGATGCGGGCCGAGCTTGTCGGATTGAGTTTTTGCTGGAAAGAACACCATGCGTTTTATCTGCCCGTCCGCGCGCCGCTCGGACAAAAACGCCTCGACGTAAACAAAATTCGCCCCATTCTCGCGCCGATTCTTGCTGACCCGAAGCGCTACAAAATCGGCCAGAATCTCAAATATGATATGCTCATCCTCGAAAACGCCGGTATGCCTCTGGCGGTTGCGCCCGGCGGGGCGTTTGATACGATGGTCGCCTCCTATTGCCTCCACGCCGACCGCTCAAGCCATTCGATGGACGCAATGGCCAAAGATTATCTCAATTATGAGCCGATTCCCATTTCCGAGCTTATCGGCAAGGGCAAAAATCAGATTACGTTTGACAGGGTCGATACCGCAGCGGCCTGCGAATACTCTGCCGAGGATGCGGATGTCACATACCAGCTCTGGCAGTATCTGTCCGCCCGTCTTGACGCCCAGCCTTCGCTTAAACAGCTGTTCGAGGAAGTCGAGATGCCGCTGGTGTCGGTATTGGCACGAATGGAATTCAACGGCGTATCGCTCGATACGGACCTGCTGGGCAAAATGTCCAAATCCATTAAAAAACAAGTCGAGCAGTTGACCGATGAAATTTTCGCTATCGCCGGCCTGCCGTTCAATATCGACTCGACCAAGCAGCTTGGAGAGGTTTTGTTTGACCGCCTCGGCCTTCAGAGCGTCCGCCAGGGTAAAACCCAGCGCAGCACCGACGCGGATGTTTTGGAGCAGTTGTCCGGTCAGCATCCGATTATCCCGCTGCTCCTCGAATACCGCCAGCTTGTCAAATTGCAGAATACCTATATTGATAAATTGCCGCTGCTGGTCAATCCCAAAACGCAGCGCGTTCACGCCTCATTCAATCAGACCGTCACGGCCACCGGCCGGCTCAGTTCATCCGACCCGAATTTGCAGAATATCCCGATACGAACGGAAGTGGGGAAACAAATCCGCTCGGCCTTTGTGCCTAAAGACAAGGCCGGTTGCATTCTCAGCGCCGACTATTCGCAGATTGAACTGCGTCTGCTGGCGCATTTTTCAAAAGACAAGGCGATGTTGAATGCCTTCGCCAACGATATGGATATTCATACGTTTGTCGCCTCGCAGATTTACGGCATTCCGGATAGGGAAGTCTCTTCGGAAATGCGCACCAAGGCCAAGGCCGTCAATTTCGGCATCATCTATGGGCAGGGGCCGTTTGGCCTTTCGCAGACGGTCGGCATATCGCAGGCCGAGGCCAAAAAATTCATCGACGAATATTACGCCCGCTATCCGTCCATCCGCAAATTTATGGACGGCGAAATCGACAAGGCCGGCAAACTCGGTTATGCCCAGACGATTCTCGGTCGCCGTCGGCCGATTACGGGGTTAGACAGCAAAAACTTCAACGTCCGCTCGCTGGCCCAGCGTCTTGCGGTTAATACCGTGGTGCAGGGTTCCGCCGCCGATTTAATTAAGATGGCCATGATTGCCATCCAGCGGCGCATTGAAAAAGAAAAGCTGCCAATCAAAATGATTTTGCAGATTCACGATGAGCTGGTCTTCGAACTGCCGGAGAAAGATGCGCGAACACACGCCGAATGGATTGCCGTCGAGATGACCTCCGCAATCCGCCTCGACGCGCCGCTCAAGGTCGATATCTCCATCGGTGAATCCTGGCTGGAATAACGCAACCGAAGCGTCCCTGCTTCGGATTGGGTGTGTCATCTCTGAGTTGGAGTAAAATAAAGATTGATTTTCTTCAGATAAAGCATTATATTACCCAAAAGGTTAAAATTGTATTGAATGGTATAATTGCTGATTAAGAATATCAATTTAGTGGGAGATGTATGATGAAAACTACACGCTTAGTCGCATCAATCACGTTTTACTTCATTTTTACGACCGTATCTTTTGGGGCCGAGACCGTGCATCTTTACATTACAGGAGCTGATCAGGGCTATATTGTGGGAGAATCAACTCAGACATCCTTAGGCAGAGAAGGTTCCATTGAGGCGGTTGCATATACCCATATGCTGATGGGTGAACCAGACAACAGAACGGGTATCACGGGTACTGTACGGGATCATTTTCCGGTGACCATACTCAAGAGACTGGATAAATCAACGCCCCGTCTCTTCAAGGCATGGCGCAATCATGAACGGCTGGAGATTATCATTAAATTTTTCCGCCCTAATCCCACTGGCGACGGTACGACCGAGCATTTTTATAAGGTAAACTTGATTCACGCCTATATCTCAGGTATTCGCCAGGAAGTTCCCAATAGTCTGGACCCGGCAGCGTCTAACTTACCTCCCGTTGAACGCGTTTCATTTACGTATTCAGCGATTGAAGAGGTCTGGATTCCGGATGGATTTACTTATGGTGACGAATGGCATACCAATACCACCAAAATACCCCTCAGCGATGTCAACTTTGACGGCATTGTCAATATGAATGATTTTGCAATTCTTGCCGATGAGTGGATGATGCAGTACTGATCGGTATGGGGCGGTAATGAATTTTGGTAGCGTGAGCCAGGCCCTCGCGGTTTATTTACCCGCCGCTGCGTTTGACGGTATAGCCTTTTTTCTGCAGTTCCTCGACCAGCTTATCGCGATGGTCGCCCTGGATTTCAATAACGCCGTTTTTGACCGTTCCGCCGGCGCCGCATTTCTGTTTCAGGCCAGTCGCAAGTTCTTTGAGTCCGGCTTCGTCCAGCCCAATTCCCGTAATGACCGTCACTCCTTTTCCCTTCCGGCCTTTGGTTTCCCTGCCGACACGGACGATGCCATCGCCTTTGAAAGATGCCGCCGGCTGCCGGCACACGCACTGGGCCGCGGGCCTGCCGCAGGCCGGGCACATCCGGCCGTGTTCCGTGGAAAAGACAATTGCGCTGGGCTTATCGTTTTTCAGTTTTTTTACTCTGCCTGTGGTGAACCCATTTGTGGATAACTTTCAACATCCGCGCGGGCCATCGTCAATTTTTTTTAATCAGGATATCGTGATATTCTTTTTCGAGCAGTTTTTTGTGGTGGAGTTCTTCGACGGCCAGCAATTCGAGGACTTCGCGCAGCTCTTTTTGCGGGGTAAGTTTGGCCAGAATCTGGTAGAGCATCATCGCGGCGTGTTCTTTGTTGACGGCGGTCTTGATGGCATTTTCGTAGGTCATATTGTCGGCGTCGGGAACTGCGGAGACATATTTGGCGATTTCGGCGTGGTGTCTGGAGTCGAGAGTGACTGGCTCGGTGACACCGAGAACCCGTTGGAGCCGTTCTTTGTGCAGTTTTTCCTGCTCGGCGAAACCGAGAAGGACCTTTTTCATAGTCTCGGTTTGGGCGCGCCCGGACAGTTCCGTATAGAAATCATACGCCACCTCTTCCTGGGCGATGGCAAAGGTCAGGATTTCAGACAGGCTTTCAAATTTTTTCATATTTTTTTCCCTCAAGATTTTAAGGATTCACCGCTGTTTTCTACACATCAAGAGTACTTCCGGTTCGGGGAATTTGCAAGAGGCGTCTTTGTTTCTTGCCTGTCGGGGGCAAAAAGCATATAATTTTTGTTCTCAAAATCTCTAAAAAAGATGGAATAATTATTCGCAAACAAACGTCTTTAAGAGAGGCAGTTAATAGGCCAATTTTTCTTTATGGGGGGAAACCGACGAAAAAGTTTATATGTTGGGGAAAAATCAGCGTTTTCAGTGTGGAAAATGCGACCGTTTTCAGTTTTGAAGCCGGTCAGGGGAGATGTCAGTTGGTATAAATTGTTAAATGAAAGTTTAGTATGAAAGCAATATTGACCCCCTTTACTGTACGTTTTCTCGAAAGAAAAAACTGTAAAGAATGCTGGATCAATTTTACAGAAAATAGCTCCCAGGGTATCGGCGCAATTCAAAAAGTTTTCGAATTTTTGAAAACTTACGGATTTCATGCTGTTTCGATGCGATTATTCGGGAGCCGGGATGATATTGCCGAAGCGGCATCATTTCTGAAAACAAAGACGAAGGATATGGCCTGTCCGCCGCTGTTAATCTTACAGAATGATTCGACGGGAAGCCCTTGTCTGAAAGTTCAGGTTCATGCTTTTTCGGGCGGACATTTTAAAACGCTATACTTTGAAAATGAACCCGTTGGCTGTCAGTTTGAAGACGACGATGCGCGATATTATATGCTCAATATTTCGCCGGACGGCCAATTCACAAATGAATACAGTCAATCGCAAAATATTTTCGAAAAAGCTCATAAAATACTCCAAAGTCTTAATTCCGGGTTTTCCGATACAATCAGAACATGGCTCTTTGCGAATGACATTCTTTCCTGGTACAGTCAACTTAATGAAGCGAGAAACCGGTTCTTTGAATGTCATGACGTCTATCATAAACTTATACCTGCCAGCACCGGAATTGGAGCTGCCAATCCATACGGCAAGGCTCTGGCGGTTCAGATTTTAGCTGTTAGTCCCCGAAACAAAGATGTTGCGGCATACAGTGTAAAATCGCCGCTCCAGAATTCGCCCCTGAATTATAAGAGTTCTTTCAGTCGGGCAATAAAACTTGACAGTCCGGATCATAGCAGACTTTATATTTCCGGGACTGCGAGTATCGACAAGACAGGCGAAACAATTTTCGTTGGCAGTACTTCCGCCCAGATTGAGTTTACGATGCAGGTCGTAGAGGCAATCTTGAATGAGGCGGGCATGAGATGGTCTGATGCGGCAAGCTCAATTGTGTATTTTAAAAACGGGCAGGATTTTGGATTGTTTGACGATTATTGCCGGCGGCGGAATATTGAATTGCCTCATGTAAAGGTCCATGCGGATATTTGCAGGAACGACCTTTTATTTGAATTGGAACTGGATGCAGTAAGCGTTGTTCGATAGCAGGGCCAATCCTGTTAATCAGGGTGCGGATGGGCCTTGTTGACGTGTTGATAAAATTTTAAAAAAAGTTAAAATAATTACTTGTACCCTCTACCGGGAAGTCTAAATGAGAAGATATACGGTTCTATTATTTATTTTCATTTTGTCTCTTGATGTTTTGGGTGCCGAGTCTGACGCGGTGTTGCCATACGATCATGAGACCATCGCCGGCTTTATATCGAAAGGGCCTATTGATACCTGTGTACTGGACGTTCTGCGTCAGCATAAGATTGCGCCGGCGAATTTGTGTTCTGACGGGGTTTTTGTCCGGCGGATATTTCTGGATGTTATCGGGACGCTGCCCAAGCTGCAGGAGTCGCGTAATTTTTTGCGTGACGGCAACCTGGGCAGGCGCAGCGCACTGATTAACGCGCTGCTGGAACGTGAGGAATTTACCGACTATTGGGCGATGAAGTGGTGTGATGTTCTGCGGGTCAAGTCCGAGTATCCCATCAATTTGTGGCCGAACGCGGTGCAGGCGTATCATCGGTGGGTTTACGATTCCATCCGTGAAAACAAACCTTACGACCAGTTTGTCCGCGAGTTGTTGACATCCAGCGGTAGTAATTTTCGCGTGCCGCAGGTTAATTTTTATCGTGCCATCCAGGGGCGCAAACCATCCGATATTGCCAATGCGGCGGCGCTAACTTTTATGGGGGTGCGTACGCAGAATCTGCCTGCGGCGCGGCGTGCTGAATTGGAGGTTTTTTTCTCGCGGGTCGCATACAAGAGTACGGCGGAGTGGAAAGAAGAAATTGTGTACCTGGACCCGAATCCGGTAGAGCCGCGTCAGGGGGTTTTCCCCGACGGCAAGACGGTGAAGATTTCGCCGCAGGACGACCCGCGTCAGCTTTTCGCCGACTGGCTGATAACGCCCGAGAATCCGTGGTTTGCGCGGGCGGTTGTCAATCGCATCTGGTGTTGGCTGATGGGACGGGGTATCATTCATGAGCCGGACGATATCCGCCCGGACAACCCGGCGGTCAATCCGAAGCTGCTGGATTATCTTGCGAAGGAGCTTATCCAGTCCCATTATGACCTGAAACACATTTACAGGATTATTCTCAATTCGAGCACATATCAGCAGTCCTCAATAATTCGCAGCAGCAACCCGAATGTTGAGGCGCTTTTTGGGTGTTATCTGGTGCGCCAGTTGGATGCGGAAGTGCTGATTGACGCATTGTGTGCGATAACCGGGTCAAAAGAGGAATATACCAGCGCCATTCCGGAACCCTTTACGTTTATTCCGGAAGACCAGCGGGCGATTGAACTGGCCGACGGCAGTATTACCAGCCCGTTCCTTGAGATGTTCGGTCGCCCGGTGCGCGATACGGGGGAGGTGTCGGAACGAAACAGCCGGCCTACGGATGTGCAGCGGCTGTATATGCTTAATTCGTCCGACGTGCGGAACAAGATAGCCCGCAGTCCCTTCTTGCAAAAAATTATGGAAGACAACAGGGGCAATCGGGATGAAATCATTTCCAACGTTTATTTAACTATTCTGTCGCGTTATCCGACGCCGGCGGAAGTTGAGATTGTAAAGAAATACTTTATGGGCAAAAAGCAGATGCCGAGGAAATTTATAGAAGATTTGGCGTGGGCGTTAATCAATAGCAAGGAATTTTTATACCGACACTGAGCGGCGCTGGCCGAGGTTTTTGCGAAATGAGGCATTAAATATGACTAAAACAATAATTCTTTACCACGGTTTGTTGAAAGGGTTATTGGCAGTGGTTGCGGCGGCGGGATTATTTTATCCCTGCTGTGTTGCGGCGCAGTCATCCGCTCGGCGTACACCGGCCAAGGCGGTCATCCAGATATGGCTGTGGGGCGGGCCGTCGAATCTTGACACGTTTGACCCCAAGCCGGAGGCGGGGAATGATTATTGCGGACCGTTTAAGACACCGATTGAAACCAACGTGAAAGGGATTTACATCAATGAATTACTGCCGATGCTGGCCAAGCAAGCCGATAAATATTCCCTGATTCGCAGTATGACGCATGGCGTGAATGCTCATGAAACGGCGTCGTATATGATGCAAACCGGACACGATTCGAGTGAACGGCTGGTATATCCTTCGATTGGCGCGGTGGTGTCGCTGTTTAAGGGATACGACCATGGCTATCAAGGGATGATTCCTCCTTATATTATCCTGACGACCTCGCTGGGACGATTTTCGGAAGTGGGATTTCTGGGGCCGCGATACAGACCGTTCGTGACAGGCGGCGACCCGAGCCGAACTCCTTTCGCGGTGGAGGGCATTGTCGCCGAAGGCATCACCGAACAGCAGCAGAAAGACCGGCGCCAACTGCTTGACCAGCTTGACCTGCTTGGCAAGGCGATGCCGGGAAATGCGAATTTTAAGCAGTTTAATCAGTGCCAGGACAACGCCTATAATTTGATACTCGGCGATGCCCGAAAACTTTTTGACCTGTCGCAGGAAAGTAATGAACTTCGAGATCGATATGGTCGGAATTGGTTTGGGCAATCCTGCCTGATGGCGCGGCGGCTGGTTGAATCCGGCGTGCCTTTTGTGGCGATTAACTACAACGGCTGGGATACCCATAAACAGCATTTTGAGGCGATGCGGCGCAAGCTGCCGGAACTGGATAGGGGACTGGCGACGCTCTTGCAGGATTTGTCCGACAAGGACCTGCTGGACAGTACGATTGTTCTGTGCGGTGGCGAATTCGGAAGGACGCCTAAGGTGCAATGGGAAGAACCCTGGAACGGAGGGCGGAACCATTACGGTAAATGTTTTTCGGCGTTTGTGGCCGGGGGCGGTTTTAAGGGCGGTCGGGTTGTCGGGGCGTCGGATGCACGCGGCGAAGGAGTTGTCGAACGGCCGGTATATCCGCAGGATTTGATTGGCAGTATTTATGAACTGTTGGGCATTGACCCGGATGGCGCGCTTCCGAATCCGCTGGGACTGGTTATCAAAGTGATGCCTTCGTCCGGAAACGGCAAGGGAGTCGGGCGACTCAAGGAAATAATGGAATAGCTTGTAAGTTCTAACATTTAGAAAAGGTTTTTATGGAATTGCTGAAACGAGTATTCTTTGCAGCGGTGATTTTTTGTGCCGCGAATATATGGGGTGAAACGACTGTCAAGGAGCCGCATATCGGTTATCTGTATCCGGCCGGAGGTCAGCAGGGTACGACGGTGCAGGTGACGGCCGGGGGTCTGTATCTAAGGGGTGTGAATAATATTTATGTATCCGGGCAGGGCATCAGCGCCTCGGTTGTTAAGTATCAGGGGCGGTTAAAAGCTCTGAATCAGGAACAGCGTGAGGAACTTAGGAGGCGGTTGGGGGAATTACGGCAGAAAAAGATGGGCGGCAATTTGCCGGGCAAAAACAGGCCCGGTCCACCCTTCAAAATAGACCCCGATAAGAAAGACCCCAATAAAAGGGATACAAATAAAAGAGGCGAAAACGCTCCGGCGGAAATGCCTGCCAAGCCTGTGGAACTGCCGGACCATCCGCTGCTGCGCAATCTCGACAAGCTGAGCCTGGAGGGCCTACAAAAAGTGGCGGAAGAATTTGGGCGGCCCAACCTTCTCCAGGCAACTCCGCAAATTGCCGAAACAGTCGTGATAGAAATCAAGATTGATTCCGATGCGGCGCCGGGCTACCGTGAAATCCGTCTGGGCGGCCCCAACGGTCTTACGAATCCCATTCATTTTCAGGTTAGTGTGTTGCCTGAAATCCGCGAGCCGGACTTTAACGACCCCGGAATGCCGGTTGTGACGCGCGTGAATATCCCCGTGGTTCTGAATGGGCAGATTTTGCCGGGGGAGGTGGACCGTTTTCGTTTCCGGGCGACGCGAGGACAGCATATTGTGATTATTCAATTTCATCGCCGCCTGATTCCATATCTTGGCGATGCGGTGCCGGGGTGGTTTCAGGCGGCGATGAAATTGTATGATGCTTCGGGCAAGGAAGTGGCGTACGCGGACGATTTTCGTTTTGACCCCGACCCCGTTTTGTACTACGAAATCCCGCGCGAGGAAGATTATGTATTGGAAATCAATGATGCAATCTATCGCGGACGAGAGGATTTTGTTTATCGAGTTGCGATCGGCGAACAGCCGTTTATCACGCAGATATTTCCTCTGGGTGCACGGGTTGACACCGCCGCAATCGCAACGGTTTCGGGGTGGAATCTTCCCGATCAGTCGTTAAAACTGGATACCAAAGCCGGTGCCGGCGGCATTCGCCGAATAAGTTTGCAGAAGGATGGGAAGTTGTCCAACTCCGTCATCTATGCGGTGGATGATATGCCCGAATGCGTTGAAGTCGAAGGCAACAATACGACAACGGCGGCACAGAAAATTGTACTGCCGATCATTGTCAACGGTCGAATTGAGAGTTCCGAGGATAAAGATGTATTCCGGTTTGACGGTCGGGCGGGGCAGGATATTGTTGTTGAAGTCTATGCACGCCGGCTGAATTCGCCGCTGGATTCACTGATGCAATTGACGGATGAGGCAGGCAAAGTGCTGGCGTCAAACGACGACCACGAAGACAAGGAATCAGGACTCCTGACGCATTACGCCGATTCCTGTTTGTCGGCTAAGCTGCCGAAAGACGGGGTTTACTATGTACATCTGGCTGATACGGAGCATCATGGGGGTGAGGACTATGGTTATCGTCTGCGTATTGGGCCGCCGCAGCCTGATTTTTCCGTTTATGTAAATCCGTCGAGCGTCAATGTACCCGCTGACCGAATTGTTCCCATCAGTGTGCATGTATTTCGCAAAGAGGGCTTTGAAGGCGATATTGAGCTGGTACTGAAAGATTCGCCCGAAGGGTTTGTTCTTGACGGTGGGCGGGTTCCATCCGGCCGGGATGCTATCCGAATGACTCTGACGGCGCCTCAGCAACTGCCAAAACATCCGGTTATCATTGGGTTTGAAGGACAGGCGCGTATCGGCGGTCAATTGGTTCGTCGGTCTGCCGTGGCCTGTGAAGATATGATGCAGGCATTTATTTATCGTCATCTTGTCGCGTCGCAGGAACTGATGGTTGCGGCCGGCGATAACAGGCGAACGGTACGGGTTGCCAGATTGTCCAATAATACTCCTGTCCGGATGCCTGCGGGCGGTTCGACGAAAATTCACGTTGAAATTCCGCCTGCACTGATGCAGCAAAATTTTCAACTGACGCTGAGTAATCCACCCGACGGTATTTCACTCGAGGATGTAACGGCGGATTCGGGCGGACTTGCGTTTGTGTTGAAAGTCAATGCCCAAAAACCTCAGATCGGATTTGCCGATAATCTGATTGTGGAAATTTCGGGCCAGGTTGCCGGCAGGTCGCCGGCCGCCGGTGTGGCCAAGCAAAAAGAACAACGAGTTTCTTTTGGTGTCCTGCCTGCGATACCGATTGAAATTGTAAAACCATGATGAAGATAACTTTGCGAGGCGGACATTTCAGATGATTTACGTGTGGGTATTTCTGCTGCTGACACTTAATACCTGCTGGCTGGCGGGGATTCTGTTTGCGCTGCCGGGCAACTGGCTGATGATTATTACCACGGCGTGGTTTGCGTGGTGGCGATGGGATGATGGAATTTTCAGCATCGGCGTTTTAATTGCCGTTGCGGTACTGGCCTGGATTGGCGAATTGATAGAATTTTTTGCCGGTGCAGGCTCGGCCAGAAGAGCCGGGGCCGGCTGGTGGGGCGCTTTGGCGGCGATTGGCGGAATGATTTGCGGTGCGCTGCTGGGGACGGTTTTAATACCCATTCCAATTGCGGGGACACTGCTGGGGGCATGTCTTGGAGCGGGACTTGCGACGTGGGGTGTGGAACGCCTCAGCGGCAAGGCGCACGATAAATCCGTCAAAAGCGGTGTTGGGGCGGGTGTGGGTGTTTTCGTCGGCACAACAACAAAATTTCTGATCGGCTGCGTAATTTGGCTGATTATCGCCGTCGCCGCCTTCTGGCCCTGAAATCAGAAATCATATTGTGTCTGATTTAGAAAGTGATTTGGAATATAGAATAAAGATCGGTAATGAAACCAATTGAGTCAGGACGGAAAAACCGATCAGTAAGGGCAGCGAAAAATCATAAAGAATCCCCATTAACGCACTGCCTAAAAACCAGGCTATTCCGTATCCGGCATTGAAGATACCGAATCCTGTGCCCCTGCGGTCTTTGGGCACAATATCAGCAACCACGGCCCGAATAATGGATTCCTGTGCGCCCATCCCAACGCCCCACAAAGCAACTCCAAATATGATCATCGCAGAATTGAGTGAAAAAGCAAAAACTGCGAACAAGGATGAAACCAGCACCGCAACCGCCAGCACAACCATCCCTTTTTTGTCATACCATCGCCCAAAAGCCAATGCGGCCATGGCGTCAATCCCCATCGCGAATGTATATAACAGGGGAATCCATTTATCCGCAAAGAGATTATGAGATTTGATATGAAAGGCAACCAGCGGATAATCGGCGAATCCCGCGGCGACAAGTCCGACGGCGGCAAGATACAGCCAAAATACGGACGGCAATTTTCCGCTCTGACTGTCTTGTATAGCTGCTTCCAGTTTCTGCGGATGGGGGTAAATAATCCTTGCTGTGACAAGAACAGCCAGGGCCATCACAGCCGGTATGGCAAGAACGGCAAAAGCAAAACGGTAGGATCCGTTAAGGGCCAAAACGACCGTAACAATCATCGGGCCGGCCATAGCACCAATCTGATCCATAGCCTCGTGAACGGCAAAGCCCCATCCTCTCCCCACAGTTGCGGCGGCGTGGGACAGCATAACATCCCTGGCGGGATTACGGACCGCCTTTCCGATTCTCTCAGTGATCATCAGGGCCGCCGCTATTTCCCAGCGATTCGCCAAAGCCAGCAATCGAACAGCCAGAAGGTTGACCCCATAGCCGACAATAGTAATGGCCCAATATCGTCGGGTTTTGTCACTGAGCAGGCCGGAAAAAAGCCTTAAACCGTATCCAAATAACTCACCCGCACCTGCTGTGAATCCAACAATCGCTCCGCTTGCGCCAAGAATAGCAAGATAAGGACCGTTGATGCTGCGAGCTGCCTCATAGGTCATATCTGCAAAGAGGCTTACAAAGCCCAAAAGCAATACAAACCGCATCGCGGCTCTATGATTACTGTTGTCCATACGTAAAGCATTTTCCCATTAGGGAACTTTTTGTATCATGGTTGTGATTATTAATTCGCTTTTCCCGAACTATGCCGGTAAGCAAAGACATTGACGGTTTCGAGAGTGACCATTCCTTCCTGAATCATGATGTCGATTTGAGGCAGTATTCCCTGTATCCTTTCGGGCTTATCGACAATCTCAATTACAATCGGTAAATCCTCTGACAGCCTCAGTATCTTTGCGGTATGCATCCTGCTGTCGGCGCCGAATCCCATAAGGCCTCTTACAACGGTTGCTCCCGCCAGTCCCTTTTCTCTTGCCAGCATTACAATGGCTTCATAGAGAGGCTTTCCTTGATACTTGTCCGCCTCGCCGATAAATATTCTTAAAAGCTGTGCTTCCGACGGCAGTTTCATGGTTGTTCCTTTCTCTTAAATTAATCGACCAATCGCCAAACCAATGATAATACACCCCAAACCAAGAATGTTTTGCAGGATTATATTGCCTGATGCCCACAGCCATTGCGAATCTTCCATAAGCTGTGCGGTTTCAAACATCAGAGCGGAAAACGTGGTGAACGCGCCGAAAAAACCGACAAAAAGGATTATTCGCACCTGACCGCTGACAGACAACCTGTTTTCCAGAAATGCCCAGAGGATTCCAAAAACCAGACAGCCCAGAAGGTTCACTACAGCAGTCCCAAATGGAAATTCAGTGGTTATATTTCGCTGCACGATTCCCGACAACCAATATCGAACGAGTGTCCCTGCCGCGCCGGCCAACGCGAGATAAATCAGTTTTTGAAACATAATCATTTCCTGCTTTTATATGTACAATTTTCTTGATTTTTTCGTATGATCAGGTGTGAAAGTTTTGATGGGTACAAAAAAATCCCACAGTCTGATCCACTGCAGGAGTTATCAGCCTCTCGGCGGTTATATGGGGAACTCCATCCCCAAACTGCAAAATAGAGACTTCATTCTATTATAAAAAACCGGCCAAGTCAATTGCATTTTTTCTGGAATCAGTAGAGGATTTCAGGATAGACGATGGCGGCAACGAGAGAGCGGCCGTATTTGGCCCACAATTCGTCGGCGGAAAGTTCCCTGTCTGTTGCGCGAAGTTCGAGCGTGAGGACCGGGATGCCGAGCGATTCGCCGACGTATGCTCCAAGAGAACCGGGATGAGCGCCAAGTTTAGTCACGGGCAAGTCGCAAACGCGAGCCATATTTTCGGCAATCGTCTGTCCCGGCCCGTCATAGTCGATACAGCTTAATGGTGCGTGGATGCTCACGACTCTGGCAGGATGATATGCCTGTATGACTTCTTTTAAAGCGACCGCCTCCGGCTCGGAAAGCGGGTGTGTGCCGTATTCGGTAATGTTGATTCGATTAGCTGCGGGGAAATTGCGGTTCAAGTCCACTTCGTTGATGTTTTCCCTTGTTCCCGCCGCGCAGCCATCCGGATTGGCCACGGGAATGACCAAAATCGTCCGGCCGTTGAGCAGCCGGCGATCTTTCTGGATATAATTGATGAGTTCCCATGCCAGCGGCGTCCCGAAAGATTCATTGCCGTGGATGGAAGCGATAAACAAAATCACATGGGGTCCATTGCCGAAGCGAAAGCATTCAATGGGCCGGTTCTGCACGGAAGTGCCGATGATTTCCGTGGAAGTCGCCAGCGGGCTGATTACTTTTGGCGCGTAGGAGTCTACGCAGCCGGATACTGTCCACACCGCGATTAACAAAAGAGCTATCACTGTACCATCGCAAAACCGCTTATTGCCTGCCATTTTTATCATAAATGCCAAAACCTTTCCGTGTTATTTTTCTCTCACAGGGCGCACAAAATCCCATTACTTTATATCGTATAAGCGAACAGTATGGGGTGAAAAATTCCCGACAAATAAATAAAAGAATAAAGCCATCAGATTTATCCAAATACAGCAAGGGCGGATTATATCGGACGTTAATGCAAAGGATGGGGATTTTCGTTAAAAAACCCTTGACGCACGAGGATAGGGGGTATATTCTCTCCGTTCTTGCGGATGTGGCGGAACTGGCAGACGCGCAGGCTTCAGGTGCCTGAGAGTGGAAACGCTCGTGGAGGTTCAACTCCTCTCATCCGCATTTTTTGTGCCGTCGCGGCAAATCCGGGGATTATTAAGCCATTCCATCCTATTCCGTCGATACAAGACATAAGCATTCTTTTTTTGGATTACGAGATGACGGATTTTCTAAAAGCATTTCAGGATACGGCAGGGCGGCTGCCGCCGATGGTGCTGTTCTTTGCCGGCTTAGTCATGATTTGGCAGGGGCTGTGTCTTTGGCTGGGCGGTCTTCGCTGGCTGAAATTTTTTGCCGGCGCAGTCGCCGCCGGAATCGGGTACGCTATTGCGTATTATTTTACCGACCGCCAGCTTTATTTTTTGATCGGCGGTGCCGTGCTGGCGGGTTTGTTGGCGATATTATTCGAAAAGACAACCGTCATTCTGCTGTTGGCGATGTTGATGTCGCTGGTCGTCTGTCTGCTTCTGGCATGGCCGACTTTGACTAATCCGCAGACTTGGCAAAACCCGCCCGTAATGAATATTTCTCCATCGCCGCAGGCGGAGCAGAATGTATCGCAAAGTCTGACCGTGCTGGAAGAGTATGCCCAATGGGCCGGACAAAAGGTGTATGAAGCCATTAAGTCGCTTGGCAAGACGAGTTGGGCGGCGGCGGCAGTCGCGGCGCTGGTGATTATAGGCGTAGGCATTGCATTTCCCAGAGGTCTTTGCGCATTGACTTGTTCCATTATCGGAATGGTGTTTGTTTCCGTCGGAATGTTTTTTATGCTGCTGTACAAAGGTTCACTGCCGGCGGATATCGTATTAGAAAATCCCATCCTGTTCGAGGGCATTGCCGCGGTGATGATTGTTTTTGGCGTACTGGTTAACCTGGCGATTGCCCCGGCTAAAAAGCACAAACAAACTAAATCGGCGGAGGCAGAGTAAGGACACACAGGCGGTTTCTCACGCGGATAATCATTTTCCGCAGATTGCTTCGGGCATTTTCAGCAGTTATCATTTCCATTCACGGTTCAAGTAATCATCATCTGAGTTATAAAAAAATGCGATATCGTCTTACGAATTTTGCGGACGGAATATGCGAGTTCCGGCTAAGCCGGAAGGCTTGGAACGGCGGGATTTTTTTGTCTGAGGGCTGTTTTTTGAGGGGTAAAAGCGTTTGACAATTTGGCTGATTGGAAGTACACTTAGAAATCTATAGGACAGGTCTTTGAAACCATTTGGGCAGCCCGAAATGGATTTCTCTAAGATGTTTTGGCAAAGGAAGTTATGGACGAACTCGAACAGCGGCAAACTCCCGAACGCGTCGAACCGATACAAATTGTCGATGAACTGAAAACGTCGTATCTGAATTATGCAATGAGCGTGCTGGTTTCGCGCGCACTGCCGGACGTTCGGGACGGACTCAAACCCTCTCAGCGGCGTATCCTGGTGGCGATGAATGACCTGAATCTGGGGCCGCGTTCCAAGCACAGAAAATGCGCCAAAATCGTCGGCGACACCGGCGGTAATTACCATCCCCACGGCGACCAGGCGACGTATGGGACACTGGTCCGGCTGGGCCAGGACTGGAATATGCGTGCGATGCTGATTGACCCGCAGGGTAACTTCGGCAGTATCGACAACGACCCGCCTGCGGCGATGCGCTATACCGAGGCGCGGATGACCGCCGCGGCGGTGGATATGCTCGAAGACCTGAAACTCGACACGGTCGATTTTGTTCCCAACTATGATGAGACCCGCACCGAGCCGACGGTTCTGCCGGGCAAATTTCCGAATCTGCTGGTCAACGGCGGCAGCGGTATCGCCGTCGGAATGGCGACGAATCTTCCGCCGCATAATGTCGGCGAAGTCTGCGACGCCTTGCTGCTGAAGATTAACGACCCTGACTGCGGCTTCAAGGACATCCTCGAAAAACTGTCCGGCCCGGATTTCCCCACCGGCGGCATTATCTGCGGCCGAAAAGGCATTATCGACATTTATGTCAACGGCAGAGGACATCTCAAAGTCCGCTGCAAGGCCCATATCGAAACGAACAAAAAAGGCAAATCCAGCATCATCATCACTGAAATCCCGTACATGACCGTCAAGTCCGCGATTGTTTCCAAGATCGCCGATTGCGTCCATGAAGACCAGATTGACGAAATTTCCGACGTTCGTGATGAGTCCGACCGGCAGGGGATGCGGATCGTCATCGAATTGAAAAAAGACGCCGACAGCCAGGTCGTGCTGAATAAACTGTATCGCTTTACGCCGTTGCAGACGACGTTTGCCGCGCAGAATGTCGCGCTGGTCAATAACCGTCCCGAAACGCTCAATATCCGGCAGATGCTGCAATATTATATTGACCATCGTATTATAGTCATTCAGCGTCGGACGCGGCATCAACTCAAAAAATTCCGCCAGCGTGCGCATATTCTGGAAGGACTGATTCTGGCCGTCAGCGATATTGACGAAATCATTAAATTGATTAAATCCTCGCCCGACGCGCCGACAGCCAAAGACCGGCTGATGAAAAAGCCGCTGCGTCTGACGGAATCGGCGACACTGAAAAAGATATTGCCCGAATCATTCATCGCTGAAAAAAGTAAATCCGACCAGTTTTTAACCGCCCCGCAGGCTGATGCGATTCTGACGATGCAATTGCAGCGGCTGACGGGACTGGAAATCGAAAAATTAGCCAAAGAATACGCCGAGTTGGCCAAACAGATTGCCGAGCACGAGGCCCTTTTGGCCAGCCGGCAAATGCAGTTGGATGTGATCAAGGCCGACCTCGAAGAGATTCGCAAAAAATACGCCGACAAACGCCGGACAGAAATCGCCGATGAAGAGGCGGAAAACTTTGATATGGAGTCGCTGGTAGCCGACGAAGAGGTGATTGTGACCATTTCGCACGCCGGCTATATCAAGCGTTCGTCCATCGACACCTATCGCAAGCAGGGTCGCGGCGGACGAGGCGTTATCGGTTCGGATACCAAGGAAGGTGATTTCCTCGAACATCTGTTCACCGCATCGACACATGACTACCTGCTGGTCTTTACCGACAAGGGGATATGCTACTGGCTGAAGGTCTATAGTGTTCCCGAATTATCCCGGCAAAGCAAGGGACGCAATATTGTCAACCTGCTGCACCTGTCGGCGGAAGAAAAACTCACGTCGATCCTGGCTGTACGCGAGTTTGATGACAAGCGGCAGTTGATTATGGCCACGCGGAAGGGCAACGTCAAAAAGACCGTGCTTTCGGCCTATGGCAATCCGCGCAGCAACGGCCTGATAGCTATCAAGCTGGAAGAAGGCGACAGTCTCATCGGTGCCGCCATCACCAGCGGCGAAGACGAAGTCATTCTCGGCACCGCCGAGGGGATGGCGATTCGTTTCCACGAATCGCAGGCGCGTTCGATGGGTCGGGCCAGCATCGGCGTCATCGGCATCAAACTCCGCGAGGCCGACGAAGTCGTGGCGATGGTGATTGCTGAAAAAGGCGCGTCCCTGCTGACCGTCTGTGAAAACGGCTACGGCAAACGCACCGACCTGGACGATTATCGCCCGCAGAACCGCGGCGGCCTGGGCCTGATCAATATCAAAACCACCGACCGCAACGGCAAAGTGGTTGCTATCAAGACCGTGCATGACGATGATGAATTGATGCTTATCACCGCCGGCGGCATCATCATTCGCACGGGCCTTGAGCAGGTTCGCGCCATCGGCCGCAATACCGCCGGGGTGCGGATGATTCGTCTCGATGAAGGCGATAAACTCGTCGCCGCCGAACGCCTCATCGTCGAAGAAGACGAGAAAACAATTGATGATTGACGATTGACGATTTTCGATTGAAATTGCATCGATACTTTGCAATCATCCATCATAAATCGAAAATTTATATGACTACTGTAAAGAAAATATCGAAACAGAAGAATCCCTCGTCCGCGTTTAAGGCTCTCTACGTTATCTTCGGGCCGGATGCGTGGCTGGTTCGTCAGGAGACCGATAAGCTTCTCAATCAGCTTTTGTCGCCCGAACAGCGTGATATGGCTCTGTATCAGCCCGAGGCCGACAAAGTCAGCGGGGCGGAGGTGCTGGATGAGCTGCGGACGCTGCCGTTTCTGGCCGAGCGGCGCGTGGTGCTGATGAAGGACGCCGAGCCGTTTGCGGAGGCCTACGGCGAACTGCTCGAAAAATACATTGACAGCCCCAGCCCGACGGGGGTCCTGATTCTGACGGTCGAATCCTGGGACAAACGCAAGAAGCTGGCCAAAAAAGTCGCCGCCGGGGGAAGTGCCGAGTTAATCGAAAAGGGCGAAATCAAGCCGTGGGATATGGGACGTTTTGTCGCTGATTACGCCCAGAGCAAAGGCGTTCGTCTGGACTATGCCGCGGCGAATTTGCTGGTCGAACTGGTCGGCAATGAGCCGGGGCGCATCGCGGCTGAATTAGATAAGATTATCCTGTTTAAGCAATCAGCCAAAACCATCTCCGCTGCGGATGTCGAGGAACTCATCGGCAACAACCGCGTCTTTGACGCATTTGAAGTGATTGACAGCCTTACCGGCCCCAATCAGCGGCAGGCGTTCGACCGTCTCCGGCGGATGTTTGCAGCCGACCGGGATACCGAATTCACCGTCATCGGTGCGATGGGGTATCATTTCCGAAGGCTGTTCCGCGTCAAGGCGATGGTGGAAAAGGGCGAGTCTCAACAAACTGCTCTCGAAAAGGTTGGTCTTGGGAAGAAATCAAAAATACAGGAAAGAGTTATCCAACAGCTTGGCCGGTACAGTCTAAAGGTGCTGGGCCGGCTTTTGGGCGAACTGGGCGAAATGGATTACCAGGCCAAAACCGGCAAAGGCGACATCAAAATCAACATGGAAAAATTCTTCCTCCGTGTGACAACCCTGCAAAAAAGAGCGTAAAAAGAGTCACTTAATCAAAGGACTTTCTCAACAATCCCTTTGCCTCCTTTATTTTTTCTGATGTTTAAGGGTCAATATCCTGAAGCCGCCGAACGGTCGCTGCGGCGACAATCCGCCACGCCGACATAGTTATTGGGCGCTATGACCCAAATGGTATGGGCATCGCCCTGAGGCCGAGGTCCGGTGCGAACAACGGTGTGGCCTAACTCTTTTAAGGACTTCATTACCTCAGGAAAACGTTCCGGCGCTTCGAAAATAATCTGGTCAGGGAACCACTGATGCGACAGCCGCGGCATTTCCACGGCTGGTTGAATCGGCATTTCAAAATCGAACACACTGACCATGATGGACAAGAGGGTGCCCGGAATGCCCTGACTGCCGGGAGTGCCGGTAATCAACTTAACCCTTCCATTTTCGGCCACGATGGTGGGCGTTTGTGAGCTGATTGGGCGCTTGCCGGGAGCAATGGTATTGGGCACGGTCCCGATTCTCCCTTTTGTGTCAGTGAGGCCCGGAAACAAGTTGAAGCCGAACATGTTATTGTTGAGCAAAAAGCCCATGTTTTTGACAACAATGCGCGAACCCCAGAGACGCTCCAGCGTGTACGTATTGGCAACCGCCATGCCGTTGCGGTCGATGATAGAAAAGTGGGTCGTGTCTTGTCCTTCTCGAGAAAATGGGATATCGGCGGACAACTCCTTGCTGCGGGTTGCTCTGTGTAAATCAATGGTTTCTGCGAGCCGGCGGCCGTACTCGGGAGCTGTGAGATTGCTGGGAATCTGGACAAAGGCCGGGTCTCCGATATAGCGGGCGCGGTCATAGTTGGCGCGGCGCATTGCCTCCGCCATCACGTGCAGAGTCGTTGGCGACCAGCGGCCCCAGGCTTTCAAATTAAAATTATCCAGCATATTCAGCTCTTCCAGCAGGCAAACACCTCCGGAACTCGGCGGAGGCGGAACATAAACATCATATTTGTCCCGATAGCGAGTATGCAAGGGCTTGCGTTCGATGGCCTGATAGCCAGCCATATCTTCGGCTGTAATGAGACCTTTACCACGGGTCATTTCGGCAATGATTTCATCGGCGATGGTGCCTTTGTAGAAGGAGTCCGGACCTAAATCGGCCAGTTTTTGGAGGGTACTTGCCAGGTCGGGTTGGATAAGGATGTCCCCCGCGGTCCATGCTCCGCCGCCCGGTTTACCAAAGACACGTTTAAACTCGTCGTGACCGACTGTGTTTGGATCGTTTAAGTAGGTATTGAGAAGATCCGCGAGGTTGTGGTCAACGACGAACCCATTCTGAGCCAGCACTATGGCAGGTTGAAGCAACTGCGACCAGGGCAGCGTACCGAATCGCTGATGCGCCATCGCCAGACCGCGAACCGTTCCGGGAACGGCGACGGCCTTGTGCATATACTGCGAATCCTCTTTGGTGAACATAGTTGGAAATGCCGCGGCCGGGGCAGTCTCTCGATAATCGAAGACGGCCGGGTCTCCTTTGCCGAAGGCGGGATGGACAAGCATAAAACCGCCGCCGCCCAGATTGCCCGCGGGAGGATAGGATGCCACCAGCGCGAAGGCCGTGGCAACAGCGGCATCCACGGCGTTGCCGCCTTGTTTGAGGATAGACAGTCCCGCCTCCGACGCGGGGCCGGAGACCGACACCACGACGCCATTGTGACACTCCACAGAATTGCTTGAATATTTTCCGGGAGGAGAGAGAGGACTTGTTTTAGTCCTGGCTCCTGAGCGCACGCACCCATATACGGCCAATATAAAAAATCCAAGCCACAGTATTTTTTGGCATAGAGCCATTTATTAATCCTCCAATTCGGGGAAAACAATCGCTGCGCGTGTTCCGGCACAGACAGGCTGACTGCCGGCCTGGTTTCCATTTCGTGCTATGGCGCAGGCTATGATGTGCAGCACGATAGAAGAACATAGAAATACGCTGACCACGGCGGGCCAATAAAATCTATGATAGGGCGAATTGACCATCCATCCGTACACCGCCAGAGCGAAAGCTGCTCCGAACATTCGTCCCAGGCTATCAACAAGGTGCAGAAGTCCCATACAGGTGCCCATTGCCGCCTCTCCACTATGTTTTTTTGCCGTTTCGTCAAAGCAGGGTGTCATCAGGACTTCCCCGCAGATAAAGATGACAATCGCGAAGGGCAGCATCACGGGATGGCCCGCGAACATCAACAGTATCAGGCCTGTACAGTAAAGACATACGGAAGTCATCGACCACCATTCCCATTTGAAACCTCGACGGTATAATTTGGCGGACATATAGACGGCCAGAAAATGTGCGCCGATAATCGTTGTACACAGGCTGGTCAGAGAAACGATCCATACGGGTCTGTTCGAATGGTATTGGTCGATGACGTACTTGGGAATGATTGTGCCCCAACAGCCGTAAGGAAGCACCATTGCGAATCGCCGCAGGCAGTCGGCCATAAATCCCTTGTTGTTGTACAGCGTCCTGAGATTTTCGATGCCCCATGTCTTTTGGGGTGCGGATACGGAAGGAACTTTCGGAGCGACCAGCCCGATAGCCAGGGGCAGATATAAAAGGCCGAGCAGCAGGGTATGAGCGCTATACCCCACACGGGTTGTCATTTGGTATGCAATACTGTTGCCGAAGAACGAACCCAGATTAAGCAGGGTTGCCCGTTTCGCCACGGAGCGGCGAAGTATCTCATGGCTGGAATGAAGCACCAAGATTGTATTGAGCGAGATTTTTCCCAGAACAAAAGCGAGGCCCGCGACAAAGACGGCCATGGCGGAGATCAAAAACCCCGGCCGGGTCAGAATGACAAGAAACGCGGACAGCCCAAAGAGAATGCTCGTGGCCAGCGCTGTACGGACGGACGTCCGGTCTGTGTACCAGCCTGCAATCGGCGCACATAAGGATTGTGCCAGAACATACCCGTTTAAGAGGAGTGCAATCCGAGTATACGACAGTCCTTCCAGATTTTCAAACAGCGGGAAAATATACGGCTGGAATGCGCCTCGGGCGAGGAACAGAAAACTGATCCCAAAGCATACCAGCCAGATCGCTATCGTTGATTCTGAGCGTTGGTGTGTCATCCTCTTATTCCACCTCATAGAGGTCCGTCCATGAAGCGATCTGGTCCACGTCGCGGCGGACAACGTCGGCATCTTCGGACAGCAATTCGATATATAGAGGAGCCCGATAACCGCTTCTGGAAAGACCAACGGACTGGCCGGCTTGAATCCGTACTTCATGGTAGAGATACGTGGGCAGTTTTGCGAGCAGGTCGAGATGTCGAATAGTACGCAACGTACCATTTCTGTGTGCAAACGGCGTGATGATAGCCGCTGCAAGTTTGCGGGTCTGATACAATTGGGGGCTTTGGCCGCACAGAATTTGATAATAGCCATAAATCTCATCCATGCCGTAAGCCATCTCCAGAATGCGAGGTCGGTTGCCGCCGGGCCGTCCGGCGATCTCTCCTAATCGTGAACCAATAAATTCGACATGGGCGGCACAGGTTGTCATATCGAGCGATTGCACACCTGCTATAGCAAGCCGCTTCAATTCTTCCTGTTTCGGTAAACTGAGACGTGAAGGAACCAAACGAGCAAAATGATGAAAGTCATCCACCCCGACGTCCCGTCCCGTCAGTACGTCAACGACCGGCGTTGTATATACCCGGCCTGTATGATCGGCCAGGCAGTCGATGGAGGTGTTGCTTCCTTCCATATATTCCGCCATAACAACCGTCAGGGCTGTACCTTTTTTGCCGAGCTTCTCATAATATTGGGGTACCTCGTTTAACATTATGCGGTAATTGCACAGCAATGTTTCCGCGTTGGCGTTGCGTGTGGACCACATACTGGCGGCTACATTGGAGGGTTGCAGGAAAACAGGGTATCCCATGCGATCGGCGGATTCGATGAGGTCGGATTCAGATTGTATGATATAGAAGCGGGCGGTGGCACCGGGTCCAATCCGTTCCTGAAAACGCCGGCGCATAACGCTCTTATCAAGGCACAGGCGTGCGGATGCAGAAGAAATACAGGGAATGCCGAGGGCTGCCGCGATGTCGGCGGTCTGCGCCACGTAAAATTCGCCCACGTTAAACAAACACGCAATTCCCATACGTGCTCGGATATTGCTTACGGTTTCAATCAGTTCGGACAGAGGCCGGGAGAAATCGAAACGTTCGATCATAACGAAGCGGGACACGTCACCCAGCCGGTGCCTGCTGTTTGTGTCAACGAGGACACCTAAAGGCAGGTTTCGTGATTGCAGGCTCTCAAATTCTCCGCGACGAACCATACCCATCAACAAAACGATTCCCTGCTGTATTTTCGTGTTTCTTTCAATCTCTGGAGGTACGCTCATGCCAGCAACTTAACAAATTGTTCCAGACGTGTCAAGCCGGCCGCGATCTCTTCGTTCGGAATGGCGTATGAAATACGGATATGGCGGTCGGAGCCGAAAGCCGCCCCTGAAACGACGGCAATATGCGCATATTCCAGCAGCATTTCCGCCAGTTGATCCACATTTTCCACACGCTGACCCTTGAACGATTTGTTCAGCAGGCCGCTGACATCAGGAAAGAGGTAAAACGCCCCGGCGGGAGCCACACATGAAAGATGGGGGATTTTCTCAATTTGTTGCAGTGCGGCGGCGCGATGGGCGTTTAACTGCCTGCGGTTTTCCGCGACAAAAGCGTCGTTGGCCGGTTCCAATGCGGCCAGCGCAGCATATTGCACGAGGTTGCAGGTATTTGACGCGATATGACTTTGAAGATTGGCCACGGCTTTGATGATTGCCTGCGGTGCGGCGATATGCCCGGCTCTCCAGCCGGCGATGCAATATGTTTTTGAAAAGGAACCGATGAGAATAGTCCGAGCTTTCATTTCAGGAACGAGCTTCACAATGTTGTGGTGGACCGCAGGTGCATAAACCAATGCATCGTAGCATTCATCAAAAATACAAATCAGATTGAGCTGCAGAGCCAGGCGAGCGATACCTTCCAGCACGCCGGCGTTATACACAATGCCCGTCGGATTATGAGGTGTGTTAAGAAGGATTCCCCGTGTGCGTGGCGTGATACTCCGCGCAAGCTCATCCACATCAATTTGGAAATCATTATGTGCGGTCTGCAGGAAGACCGGCGTTGCCCCGGCCAGACGGACTTGTTCGGGGAACGTCACCCAGTACGGGGCCGGAATGATGACCTCATCCTCATGCCCAAATACAGCAAATACGGAGTTGAACAATGCCTGTTTGGCTCCTGCGGTAAAACCGACTTCATCGTCCGTGTATGCGGCACCCGTCTTTTGCGAGACTTTCTGAGCCAGTCGCTCGCGCAATTCACGAATGCCCAATGTATCGGTATATTGTGTACGTCCGGTGTCAATTGCTTCTCGAGCGGCTTCTTTGATGCTCGGACTTGTATCCTGATCCAGTTCCCCGGCGGCAAAATTAACGACGTGTACTCCCTCGGAACACAGTTTGCGGGCGCGGTTGCGCATGCCCGAAGTCCGGGAACCAGAAAGGCATTTCATTCGTTCAGCTAACATGCTTTCCTTTTTTCAGCGTGACAGGGGATTGGTTTTCATGCTGCGCAAGGCATGAAGTTTCGACAAGATGCGGTATCCCGCTTTTATTGCCTATACCCAGCAGGGCTTCAAGGTCCTGAATCCTCTGTGCTCCCACCAGGGTGCTCACATCCGTGACTTTGGCGATGTCTTTTTCGATTACCCCGCTGGATGCGGCTTTTGACAGGATGCCAAATACACGGTCCATAGCCGCATAGGCCGCGCGCAATCCGTGATTGGCAAAAATAAAGTGAGAGATACCGGCTTCAAAAAACTGTTTCTTATTTATGTCGGGCATGCGTGTGGGGGCAATAAAAATCGGCGTACGGCATTTCCACCGTTTTCCAAAGGCGAGTGCTTCCTCGCCGGTTGCGTCCAGAGACTGAATAAAGATGGCGTCAGCTCCGGCATCCGCATAGGCTTCGGCGCGACGTAGCGCTTCCTCCACACCCATACCGGCGACCAACGCTTCGGTGCGGGCAATAATTTTGCAGTTACTGCCGTTGTTTCGGACGGCCTCCAGCGCCGCGCGTATTCGTGTGACGTGCTCCTTAATGGAAACCAGCGTTCGGTCATACCCGCCATATAGACTGCATCGTTTGGACAGGGGATTATCTTCAATACATAGCGCCGCCGCCCCGGCCTCCGCCATCGCCTCTACGACAGAATAGACCTTAATTGCATCTCCATATCCTGAATCCAGGTCAACCACAATCGGCAGTGACGTACACTTGTGTATCGTGCGTACGGTGGACAGCATCTCTTCGATGCCAATAATGCCCACATCGGGCAGCCCCACCGCAGCGGAACAGCAAAAGCTGCTTACCCACAAAAAATCGAAGTTCCATTTAGCGGCAGTTAAAGCGGACAATCCATCATACACTCCGGCCCCCACCTGAGAACGGCCGTTAAACAGATTCCCCGCGTGCCGGAATCCGGAAACATCATCCCGCTTTTCTTTCGTCATTTTATTTTTCCTTTCCAGTACAGCCATTGAGCCGCAAGTTATATCTCATCCGGCCTGTGTGTTTTTTCAAAGGGATATCCGCCGGGAAAACAAATACCGCCGGACAAAAGAACTATTACTCGACAGTATATTATTTCCACTTCTGTATAAGAATTTTATACTAATTTCGAGCGAATATCACGGGTCAATGCTACCGGACTCAAGATGAGAATTTGATGAGAATTTTATTAGGATATGTCCCTAAATCCAGATTTTCAATACTGAGACCGTCAATTTAGGAAGGAAAAGGGGAGGCATGACTTCTAAACATATCCGGGGGACAATTTTTTGGTTAAGGATAAATAAAGCCCATCGTTTTTGCGATGGGCTTTTTAGAGGGATTAAATTTCTTACCGTTTTTATCCCTTGATAGGCTCTTTTTCGCGTGGATGAGCGTCGTGATACTGATCTTTCATCCGGGCGGTGGTGATATGGGTGTAAATCTGCGTCGTTGACAGCGATTGATGTCCCAGCAGTTCCTGGACGCTCCGCAGGTCGGCTCCATTGTTGAGCATGTGGGTGGCGAAGCTGTGCCGGAGGGTGTGCGGGCTGATATCCGGGTCGAGGCCGGCTTCAATCAGGTATTTGTCCATTTTTCGGCGGACGCTGCGGGTGCTGAGGCGTTTGCCGTGCTTGTTGGCGAACAGCACCCGGCTGTCAAAGTTCGGGTCGCTTTCCATCCGTCGATTGCGAAATTCGAGGTAATTCTGAATCGCCTGTAAGGCCCGCGAGCCGATGGGGCAAATGCGTTCTTTTTTGCCCTTGCCGCGGACATGAATGACTTCGCTGAGGAAGTCCACATCGTCAAGGTTCAGTCCGACCAGTTCGCTGACGCGGACGCCGGTGCTGTACATGGTTTCCATCATCGCCCGGTCGCGTGCTCCCAGCCATGAGTCGGCCGGGGGGGTATCCAGCAGTTTCTGAATTTGTTCGTATTCGAGAAACTTCGGCAGCTTCTTTTCCTGTTTGGGTGTCTTGATCGTACTGACGGGGTTGTTATTGAGGTAATGGCGTTTGACTAAGAATTTGTAGAAACTTCGCAGCGTCGCCAGTTTTCGAGCCAGAGTGGATTTGGAGTAGTGATGTTCGTTCAGTTGCGCCATGTGCGCCCGAATAGTATTGACATCCGCCGCCAGCAGAAGCTGATCGACCTTTTGTTCAGTCTGCACGGCCGCGGCGTTCGAGCCGCCCCAGTTTTCCGTATGGCCGCCGGAGTCTTCGGTATGCCCCGCGGAACCGGTCAGGTAGCTCACATATTGCTCCAGGTCCGTTCCATAGCAGCGGGCGGTGTAGTCCGAGAAGTGCTTTTCAAACTTCAGATAGCTGATAAATTCCTGAATCGCATTTGAGTTTTTCATAATTTTTCCCTGTATATTTTCAACATTGGAGAGTGGGTTGAGTAACCTTTCGGTCTGAATTTATCGTTTATGGCAGCGTTTGCAGCGGGTCGGGCAGGTCGCGATACAGCAATTCATCCGCCTGTCCCATCAGACTCCGGGTGAGTTTAAAACTCAGCACCGCCGCATCAAACCAGTCAAAATCCGTCTTTTCGTCCGTCGCCGCAGCCACCAGCGCATCCAGAAGATACGCTTCATTTCCGCCAGCATAGCGAAAGATGTACTGCTGGTTTCCTTTGTTGAGAACTAATTGTTTTTGAGACGATTCCATAAGCGCCTTATTTTCTGATTCCGGAAATTCTCCTTATATTTTTTATCGGGCCGAACGACGATTCCTATAAGTCCTTTTTGCGAAAATTCTCTCATTTTTTCGAACTCGCCCCGACGGCTTCTTCTTTTATCGACCGATAATCAAATGTTCTTAAATTAAATTTTCCCCATTTTTGTCTCCGAAGTTTTACGGATACGGCCGTCCTATAAGAATTGTTGATTCAGTATGAAGCTCTTTTGGGGAAGGGGCTTAAAATTTTTGTCAGGGGACACTATGGCGTCGGTTTGTAATACGTTTTTTCGCCGCGGTTCTCGGGCATGATTTGTCCGGTATGGACCAGGTGCGTGACGATTTTTTGGACGATTTCACGTCTCATGCCAAGTCCGGAACGCAAATCCTCGACGCTGCATGGTCGGCGGCGCAGCATTTCCAGTATAGATAACGCGTCCCCGCCGCCCAGCCCTGTTTTTTCGGCCGGGAAATCGGCGATGACCTCGGCTCCGTGTCCGAGTTGCCTGGCAATGTCGGCCATCAAGCCCGGTTCGACGGCCCGGATATGAGCATGTGCGGTAGGGCGGACGGCCGTGTTGAGCTGGACTTTATTCGGTTTAATGCGGTCGATACATTTTTTAATATTTTCAATAGATTTGCTGTCTATATTGATGTCCTGGCATAAAAACACCTCCAGCCAGATGGGGCCGGGGTATTGCATACGAAATTGACATAAACCTTCGACAAATTTGGCGAAGTCAATATCTTTATGCGGCTGATTCAGTGTTCTGAAGGTTTGTTCATCCCCGGCATCCAGCGACGGCAGCACCACATCCGCCCTGGCACAGTCGGCCCGGACGTCCTGACGCCATAATAAAGAGCCGTTGGTGATCACCGCCACTGGAATAGAGGTCAGACGATGGATTTCGTCAATCAATCGGCCCAGTTCCCGGTGCAGTGTCGGTTCGCCGGAGCCGCTGATGGTGATGTGATCGGCTTTGAGGCCGGCCTGTATCCGGCTGCGAATCTCCACAAGGACATCGTTAATGGGGGCGTATATTTTTCGCTCGAGTGTCTGTGTTGCGTCCAGTCCCAATTGACAGTATAGACAATTTTGTGTGCAGGTCTTCAGGGGGACGATATCGACCCCCAGGCTCAATCCCAGCCGGCGCGATGGCACCGGCCCAAATAAATACTTTTCTTTATTCATAAAAGTGTGTCTTTGTTTGTTTAAATTCGAAATACGAATATCGGAACGCGAAACAAACTGGATTCCCGCCTTCGCGGGAATGACAAAGTGACACGTTTATTATTTTGAATTTGTTTCGTATTTCGTATTTCATGCTTCGGAATTTCACTGTCGTATTGTTTTGAAAATTGTTTTGCAGGTCTTCAGGAGCGATTCGACTTTGTCTAATTCCATCATCGATGCCGCATCGCAGAGGGCCTTTTCCGGGTCGGGATGGACCTCCATAAAGAGGGCGTTTGCGCCGGCGGCGACGGCAGCGCGGGCCAGAACCGGCGCTAATTCTCTGCTGCCGCCGCTGGATTGTCCCAGCCCGCCCGGCCGCTGCGTGCTGTGCGTGCAATCAAATACGACCGGACAGCCCAGGGCCTGCATTTCAGGAATCGCCGTCATATCGTTGACTAATCGGTTGTAGCCGAAAAACGTGCCCCGTTCGGTCAGCAGAATTTTATCATTGCCGCAATCGCGAACTTTGCCGACGGCGTTTTTCATTTCCGCCGGCGACACAAATTGCCCTTTTTTGACATTGACGGCCTTGCCTGTTTTGGCGCAGGCGACTAATAAATCCGTCTGACGGCACAAAAACGCGGGGATCTGCAAAATATCCACAACCCTGGCGACCGACTGGGCCTGGGAGATTTCATGCACATCGGTCAATAACGAAAGCCCGGTCACCTGTCGGACTTTGTCCAATGTACGCAGGCCTTTTTCCATGCCGGGACCGCGAAAGCTGTCGATACTGGTACGGTTGGCCTTGTCAAAACTGGCCTTGAATATGATGTTGATGCCGGTTTTCTTGCCGATACCGACCAGCTCTTTTGCGATTTCCAGGCACAGACCTTCATCCTCGATGACGCAGGGTCCCGCAATCACAAAGAAATCACCTTTTAATCCAATTTGAATATCGCCAATCTGAAACGAATTTGCCATTTTGCTTTTCCTTTTTTTGCCACAGAGGGCACAGAGGAGAATGAAATAAATATTTCTCTGTACTACACTACAATCCATTAATTCCTTGTTTATTCTGCTCGATTTTTTCTATGCCACTCCGTAACTTATTTTAATAAAATATCTTATACTTATTTTTAATCTGTGAAAATCTGTGAAATCTGTGGTTAATAATTTTTTTCTCTGTGTCCTCGGTGATCTCTGTGGCAAATATATTTTATCCGATCATTCTTCTGATTCGTGTTCGAATACCCGCGGGTTTTGCCCTGGGCGGGACGAGGACCTGGATTGCCTGCGGAATAATGCTGATATCCAGGGGCAGCGACGGTCCCGGGTCGCCATCGAGTTCTGTGAGCATGGTATTGCATTCGGACTCCACACGGATCGATTGGGCCTGCGTATAAAAAGCATGTTTACTTCGGTGATTCAGTTTGAGTACCGTCATAACCGCGTGTTTAAGGAGGCTCCAGCAGTGGCTGCATCGAAACACACAGACATCCAGCAGGCCGTCGCTGAAGTCAGCCTTATTGAGAATTCCCAGCCCGATGGCATAACGCGAGATATTGCCGACAAACAGCAGCCCGCGGCCGCTGAAGAATTCTTTACCATCGACCGTGATTTTCATCGCCGGAAAATCATAATCCCAGAATGTCCGCCAGAGAGGCCAGAAATAACTCAGATGGCTGATATGTCCTTTGCGTACGGATTGGACGCGGTGTACAACCTTGCCGTCAAAGCCGATGCCGGCAATGGATGTAAAATGCCGCTGGTTGGCGATGCCAAGGTCAAGGGGACGGACATGGCCGGATTCAAACGCCTTGATGACGGTTTCCGGCCGGACGTCAAATCCAAGTTCATTGGCCAGCAGGTTTTCCGTCCCGCAGGGGATAATCAGCAGCGGCTTTTTCGAGCCGCTCAAGCCATGGACGACTTCCCGGATTGTGCCGTCACCGCCGGCCGCGGCGACCAGTTTATAGCGGTCATCGGCCCCGGCCTGTTGTGCCAGTTGGCAGCCATGCTCAAGTGAGTTGGTATATTCGACATGCAGGTCATACCCGTGCTGTTCAAGGTAGGCCCGGAAAGTGCCGACCAGCCGCTTATTGCTGCTGGCGCCGGACTTGGGATTGACGATAAAGAAAATCGATCCATCCTGTGGCTGTATCATATGTGGACTTCTTATCTCTTGTATTGAAACCTGTTTTGATATCCAATAACCATGATTATATGGATAACATATCAAAGTTTACCGTAAAATAAAGCCCAAAGCTTGCCATCTTGACATAAAAATAAAAAGCCTTGTAAGCGGGCGACTTACAAGGCTTGATTTGTGTTTTGTGTAAAAATCTTGTTTTCGGGTAGTACTTATACCTGTTTGTGTTTTCTGAAGAGCAGTCCGCCCAGGGCCACCAGGGCCATGCTGGCCGGTTCCGGGATACAGGCAATGATATTGTCGATAGCCAGTTCCTGCCCGCCAATACCAAATGAAGAGATGGGTCCAACAGCAAAGATGGATCCGGATGCATTACTTCCCGTTACAAACACCGTTGCGCCGCCGATTGTCGTGCCGTTTAAAGCCGAGAAATCCGCAGCTTTTTTCAGATCACCGTTGATGGACAGGTTGACATTCCCGCCGTATTCTCCAAACATCAGCGAGACACCCGACAAAGGTTTGACCGCATAGCTGAAATTCAGGTTGATGTTATTAAACCAGATTTCGTTACCGGCGCCCCCGGCTTTACCGTCATTCTTGACCGTTGCAACGCCAGCCAGAGTCGATCCGCTGGCCCAGAAATACTCACCGCCAGTCGCAGTCATCCCTCCGGATGTGAATGTGTCGCCGACATGAAATTCGTTGCCGAGAGTCAAGTTTTCAAACGTTACAACATAAGCGCCGGCAACACTGCAAATACACACGAAAAGCAGCAAACAAACAATTTTCCTCATCACCATTTCTCCTTTCGAAAGAGTATCTTTACAAAACATTCGCTCCGATAAATACACCTGCACGCGAAACGACAGACGTATACCCTTTCCACCCCAATTCAATCTGCAAGTTAACAAATACGTGTCTCTATGGTTTAGCTTTTTCGTTTTCCCAAGAGCAAGCCGCCAAGAGCCAGCAAGGCCAGACTGGCCGGTTCCGGGACAGTACCGGGTTCAGCGGACGCATCAAAAGCCGCTGTCGCAGTGAATCCGCCGCTGAAAGCTTTCTTTGCGGCAAATGCAAAACTGAACTGCTCGTCCTGATACGTGTTGGTTAATGCAGAACCGGAAAATGTCGCATCTTCGCTGCCGAAGACAAATTTACCAATCACGCCATTGGTGAAATTGATTACAAACAGAGGGTTTGCGGTAGTGCCGGAGGCATAAAAAGAAATGGTTCCTGTGCCCGTATAGCCATACTCGTTCGGCAGTATTTGGGTACTAATGGCTATAGCGCTCATATTAAACCATACGTTGTTGTATGATGTGCCCTCGTTGGGAAGTTCGAGAGTCAGGCCGCCCTTGCCGTCGGCCCAGCCGCCCGTAATCGTGTTGCTGGTCCAGTTCACAGAGAACAGCGGATCACTGCTGCCAAGGGACGGATTTGCAAATGTCGCTACGGTAAAACTTGCCTGTGATGACACGGAAACCAATAAAACTAAAACCAACAAACAAAGAAGTCTTCTCATCATGTTTCTCCTTTCGAAAGAGTATCTTTACAAAACATTCGCTCCGACAAATACACCTGCACGCGAAAAAACAGACGTATACTCTTTCAACCCCATTGTGAACAAAAAGACTCGCAAATCACTGCGTATCGAATAACAAACCGCTACTCTTTCCGCCCCACAGATAGAATCTGACTTACAAGTAACCGTGTATTAAAAATGTACTTACTCTTTCCACCCCATATTTCAAAACCTAATTTAACAAACGATGAAACATTTGTCAAGAGAAAAAAATAGAAAAAATAAAAAAATTTAACAGCCAGCCGGCCGCTAAAAGAGGGTATCTTGTATTCGCGTCGGTTTTTTGTCTTGATAATAGGTAGGGGTATAATCAGCGACCACCATCCGAATCTGCTGCAAATTTGCTGCAGCAGTACTTACTGCCCCAAAAAAGGGAAAGCAAAAAACTCGTAAGTCTTTGTCATTAAATAAGTTAACGCAATAAGCATGGTCGGAGTTGAACCGTCGATACATGAATTACAAGGAAATGTTATACTAACAATCAGGAGTATAAAAACAACATCACCCCAACCTTTGGGACGTTAATAACCTTTTTATCGTTTCGGCATTTCACGACTCATTGGTATTTCATTTCTCAACATTTTGGAAGCTTTACCAGTTAACCATAAGTAGTGGTCCGAAGGCATTCCGTCCATCGTAATAAATTTGGCAATATCGCTTACCGGTGGAGTATCCGTACATTTAAATATTGCTGTTCCTTCATTCACTTCATCAAACATAGCAACGTAAATCATGTTTGCCCCGGCATGAATAGCAGTATAAAATTGCTGCCAGTAAAACTTGCCGCCTAATCTTGGAATTGATCCAACCGGTTTCAGCTCGATTCTTGAAGAATTACGACTTAGGTTATGCCAGCTAAATCCAGGCGTAACACAAGGGGCATAATCAATATGGTACTCTTTGCACCATTTCATATCATTTACTATCATATCGCGGTATCGATCCATCTCATAATAAAGAACCGATGTGAATCGCTGAACCATCCAGGGCATTACAACGTCTGATTTTTTAATTATTTCATGTAAGTAGGGATCCGGCAGGCAATCAATTTTAAGATCTCGCCAATAAGTCGGAACTCCAACCATTATCGAACATCCGCCATATTCCGGATCGTTTTTCAAGAAATCTATTAACTTAAGAACCCCGATTTTTCGAATATTATAGGATCTGTCAGGAAACCCTAATCCCCATATAGCCACTAAGGGTTTACCGTTGTGATGGAGATATGTATTTGTACCCTCCTGATTTGTTATTCGTAACGAATCAACCAAAAACTTCCAATCTTCAATTACAGAAGAACAATCCTCCCCTGACCTTCTCAACCCGGATAAATCATACATTAATGCGATAGCCCGTTTGTTTTTCGATGCAGCTTCAAATGCATGTTTTAGAATTTGTACAGAAACGTCATCCAGCTTTGGATTTCTGGTTCTACTAAAAAAACGCTGCATAAAAACGCCATCTACGCCATACTCCTTCATCCACTTAAAATGGAGATCAATCGTGCCTTTGTCTCCTGAATTAAAAAATTTAGCTGTTGATCCATCGGACATTTTAAAACCGGTTGGATACGTTTTTTCATATTCACTGACATCCGGCCATATATCAAGTCGAGCCCTTGCCTGATCTGTGTAAATTGTTCCATTTTCCACAATAAACCAACCTTGATAACCCGCCATAATAAGGCCTTTGTATGATGGATATATCGAACCAGTACCGTGTTTAACCTGGCCTGTGACTGGTGTTGAAACAGCAAGAACTAAAATCAGGAAAAATATTTTGTTTAACATTTATATCTCCTTGAGAATGTAATATATCATCGCTGGGATTTTCTATTTAGTGTTGAGCCTTTTCGGCTTTAATCATAACAGAACTCCTTGAAAATAATCTATTATGCTTAACATCATTAGAATTCTTTGTTTCAAGCAATGCTGAGTCTGTTTTCCTGTCCTGAAATCTCAGGTTATATTTTCTCCACAATTCTTTCTGTTGTCAAGGGGGCACAGGCTTTATCGTGATTTTTTCGTAAATAAGGCTGGATGTCCAGCGTCAAGCATAATTTCCTTCCGGCGACAGACATTTCTTCCCTTTTATCATAACAGTTATCTCATGACAAGTAGTTCTTAAGGGGGTGCCCCCATGGGGGCAGGAATCTGGACGTCAGTCAC
>Ga0194119_10000590_pt1 | contig 69431 bp, 66 predicted proteins | sample TA2MahC100mmetaG_FD_148620 | JGI IMG/M metagenome (GOLD analysis project Ga0194119, IMG submission 148620) | Freshwater microbial communities from Lake Tanganyika, Tanzania - TA2015018 Mahale Deep Cast 100m | ecosystem: Environmental > Aquatic > Freshwater > Lake | place: Tanzania: Lake... | reverse complement strand
TCGGCAAGGATCTGCTTTAATTCAACATCGGTAAGGATGTTTTCGATAATGCGGTAGGATACTTGATCAGAGACCACAATCGTCGGATCCTGGTAGTCGGGGTGCATATTGTTTATCGTGGTTTGATCACGGTCTGTCCAGGCCTCAGTTTCAAAAGTGTACTCACCTTCGACTGCCGGGGCCTGGGCATTAAAAAGCACTGAAACCCAACCATTTTCTCCCAGATAACCATTATTGGCTCCGTCGATATAATCTGCCCGAAGGAGGATGGTGAGATCAGTACCTAAAGTCTCCCAGATAGCGCTCCATTCAGAAGCAGCGCCCGCGCCGTAACTGGAGGTTACCGTTAGACCAGAGGATCCATCGTCGACATAATCGGTATAGTCAAAACCGGCAGGAAGATCGATACGGGCCGAGCCCAGTGGTGTAGAATTGCCAAGTTCAGTAAAGATAACTTTAATGGCAATGTTCTGATCAGGAGTTGTGTGCGGCGGGCCGGTAGGATCCGGATTAGCAGGGGCTCCAACATTGATCTCTGCTTTATAGGAATTACCCTCTGCAACGGTTATCGAATCTTTTGCAGCACTGACTTGCTCGTACAAATCGATGTTTGAAGAGTTAAGATCACTCTCATTTACCTGGTCTTGGATGGGGTCTCCTGCTGAAAAATCAGTGTCAGTGCTTAGAGGTTCCGGCGTATTTACTGCCTGGATCTCCCCGACTTCAATCGCTGTGGAAATGCTGGATTCACTTTGATTATTCATAGAGCTTCCCTGATCAATAATGTCAGTAGATTCTCTTTCATCATAATCAGTTGAATCAACTGTTCCATCTGCAAAAACTGAAGTAGGGAAAAACAGGATTAATACAAAAATAATGATTTGCATTGTCAAGTTGGTACTTAAATTGTTCTTTAAATTTAGTATTTTCATTTTTCTCCCTTCTATAATCACATATGAAACAAAAAAACCTCTTTCGGCAGCCTGGCAACCCTGCCCTTAAATAAGGGTTTAGGCCCAATGCTTTGCGCCCCTGCCTTTCAGCAGGTTTGCCTTTATCGTCAGGTTTTTGGCAGGCATCAGCTCGAAACTAAATGCCCCTCTGATATAGTTATGCCGTAAAACAAAAGTTTTAGACACATTTTTAGAAATTTAATAAACGCTACTAACATTTGTGGAGTTTTCGATTCCTGACGATCTGGAAATCATTACGGTGGTTGCCATCGGCTATTACGGGGATAAGAGCATACTCAGTAAGTTTAACCAAAAGTGAGAGCAACCACAGACCCGAAAAGTGTTCGAAGAAATCATACATAAGGCCGAAGGATAAACTAATAAATGAAGCCCTTATCGCTAATTTTGATAAGGGCTTTTTGGAGCCGGCAAGAGGACTTGAACCCCCAACATGCTGATTACGATTCAGCTGCTCTACCATTTGAGCTATGCCGGCCCGATGCAATCAATATTATAGCGCAAAATTAAGGGCTGTTCAACAGACTAGCTTGAATTATAAATAGCCATGATTCATGTTTAGTTGCCGAGCGGTTGCAGGTTGATGTCGCCCCAGGCGGCGATCTTGTCGCCGATAATCAGCAGGGCGCCGGTTAGGCCATCAATCTCTCGGGCAAAAGTGATTGCCTGCTGCAGGTCTTCTTCGCCGCTGACCCGGTTACCGAGAGCAGTAGCTACGGCGTCGGCCAGTGCAGCCGAAGGAGCAACAGCAGTCGCCGCATCGGCCCGGCCGAAGCTTAAGGACGGCCCTACCGTACTAGACGAGGTGCAGATACCTATTGGAGTCTGGCCGGGCTCGATCTGCAGGGCAAGCTTGCCGCTTAAAACGGAAGCGCCGGCAAATATACCAACAGAAACCGGTTCATTTACTTTTAAGAATAAATCGCCGCCGTTTTCGACAATCACTTCTTCAGCAATCTCAAGCAGGAAAAGGCCAACCTTTTCAGCAACTACTCCGGCTACTGCCGCCATAGGGCCGACCCCAGCCTTGTTGGCAGCCCTGACCATTTCAAGAAAAATGGGCGGGGCGTCGGGATCAATTAAGCATGGCTCAAGAGCAGACTGCAGGTAGGGATTTGAAGCCAGGTATTGTTCAAGAGGGCGACGGATTTTAAACACTGCCTTCTCGGTGGCGCTAGCTAAATCTTCACTGTAGCTTCGCTGGTTAATGGCAATCCAGAGGTCTGTCTCTTTGACCTTCACGGTAAAGGAAATAAAGCGACCGCCGGGGGCTTCCCGGCGGTATAGCCTGAGGCTGCTGTTCATCTGCCGTTGGCGTTCTCCGCCAGGGCTTCCATGGCCCGGGCCGGGCAAGCCCGCAGGCAAAGTTCGCAAATAATACACTTATCTTCTTCAAAGCGCACAGTCATTGCAGGCCGCTCAAAGTTTAAAGCAGCGGTAGGGCAGATCACGGTACAGGCTCCGCAATGGGTGCAGCGCTCTTCGCTCCAGCTGATCTGCTGTTCAAGGTTTATAATTTTTAGTTCCTGCTTCTTCAGCCACTGCACAGCGCGGCGGTAATCAGCATCTTCACCACTGAGCTCCATCATCAGGCGCCCTTCCTTACGGGGGTTAATATCAGCCCGCAGGATATTAACCATCAGGTTATAATCCTTGATCAGGTGGTAGATTACCGGCTGTTCAACAACGTGGGGTGGAAAGCGCAAGACTATTTTCTTCCTGGTCATCTTTATCCCTCCTGCCCTTCTGGATCGCGATCCGGCATCGGTTTAAACTTGATGCCCGCCTCGACCGAGGGCAAAGCGGCGGCTGGAGAGGTGAGGCTAAAGCTGCCTTTTTCAATCCATGTTTTAAGGGTGGCGGCAATTTCACGCGCTCCAGCATAGCTGGAAAGTGAGGCAGTCGGCATCTGTTTGCCCTGAACCATAATCGTGCCGCTTCTTAGTTCAGCATAGCTGACATGGCCCAGGTTATCGCTCTCGCGGTTGGGATAGGCGTTGCTGTAATCAATGACTGGAGCCTGCAAATCGGCGTCGCTAACGGCGCAGTAGCCCATGATCTCTTCATTTAAGATCGGGATGGGCACACCCAAGCCTACCTGCAGGGTTGCCCCGTAGCCCAAGTAACTTAAGCCCCTTAACCAGCGCGGTTGCATCTGCTTTAAATCGCCGATCAGGGCCAGAGTTGCGGCGGGGAACCTGGGGGTGCCGTTTTCAAGGCGTTCAGCAGAAGGGTTATGCTGGGTGCCGTGCCAGGCCACATAGCCAATGCCACCGCCAAGAAAGATACGGGTACCGATGCCGATGGTCTTCAGCAGCGGATCGTTGAATAGCGGGCTGAGTTGACCGGCTGAGCTATAATTGGCGTTACCTAGGTTCGACTTAAGGATGCCCATGTAAGTATAAATAGTCTTTTGCCCTAAGTTAACAGCCACGTTGTAGTTCTGGTAAGCGTTCCGTGGATTATAAAGAATAGCCTCATTAATTTCTTCAAGCCGAAATAGGGTTTCGTATTTCTTGCGGGGGTAGCAGTCTGTGCCGTAAGCTCTACCCTCTAAGTGAATCTCTTTACCGGCCACCAGGTCTTCGATCACGTGCCCACCGCCATAGCTAAAGTCGCCGGGATAGTTGCGGTTGGCGGGATCGTTTTTCGGCAGGGCGGTGGCCCCGATGTAGAGATCGACAGCAGCAATGCCGCTGTAGGCCTCAACCCCGTTTAGCGTAACTTCGTTCAGTTTGATCCGGGGTTTGGGGTGGCCGACATTTAAGAAGGCGCCGGAAGAACACATCGGGCCAAAGGTGCCGGTGGTAACTACATCAACCTGGCTGGCTGCTTCTTCGACCCCTTTTTCCCTGATCACTTCAATTATTTCTTCGGCCGTAAAAACCACTACTTTGCCGTATTTTATTTTTTCGTTTATTTCTTCAATGGTGCGGTTAACTTTCAACGGGCCGCCTCCTTACATTTTATTTTGAAGCGATTAGGGCGGCGAGGTCGACAACACGGCAGGAGTAAGCCCACTCGTTGTCATACCAGCCCAGCACCCGGGCCATATTGCCGCCGATCACCATGGTCGAAAGACCATCAACCACCGATGAGTATGGATTACCCTTAAAGTCGGCGGATACCAGCGGCTCATTGCTGTAAGCGAAATATCTTGAACCGGAAGCCGCTTTTTTCAGGGCCTCGTTTATTTGCTCCACCGTTACATCTTTTTCCAACACAGCGACAAAATCAACCAGCGATACGGTCGGAGTTGGCACCCTGATCGCCAGGCCATCAATTTTCCCTTTCAGTTCCGGGATTACCTCACAAACGGTCTTTGCTGCCCCGGTAGAGGTGGGAATCATCGATAAAGCAGCCGCCCTCGCCCGCCTTAGGTCGGAATGGGGAAAATCGAGCAGTTGCTGATCGTTGGTATAAGCATGGGTGGTGTTCATTAACCCTTTAACAATACCAAAATTTTCATGCAGCACCTTGGCAATCGGCGCCAGGGCGTTGGTTGTGCAGGAAGCGTTGGAGATGATGATATGTTTAGCCGGATCGTAGAGATGATCGTTTACACCGAGGACCATGACAATATCTACCTCACCAGGAGCAGTGATGATCACTCGCTTGGCCCCAGCGCTTAAGTGGGCTGAAGCTTTGGCTTTAGTGCGGAAAATACCCGTGGATTCCACGACCAGATCCACCCCGGCTTCTTTCCAGGGAATGTTCGCCGGTTCACGCTCCGAGGTAACCCGGATTCTCTCTCCGTTGATGATAAAGCCGTCGTCATCGCCTTTTATATCGGCGTCGAGAACACCAAAAGTGGAATCATATTTTAGCAGGTGGGCCAGGGTCACATTGTTGGCCAGGTCATTGACCGCCACCACTTTAACCTGATCCTGCTTCATCGCGACTCGCATGGTCAGCCTGCCGATGCGGCCGAAACCATTAATCCCAATTCTTAACATAGTATTACCTCCCTTATTCGGTGAACTCTTTCTTAACAGTATACCTTATTCAGCTTTGTTGATAAAGATCGGGTTTGAGTAGATCCAAGGGCGGGGCTGACCAATTAACGGTTTAAGAAAGACCTCCAGGCGGTAGATTCCGGGCATCTGAACCGGAAAGTGAAGGCAGCTGCCACTACCGGAATAGACTGCTTCACCATCCCTGATCAACCTGAAGAAAGCTCTTTTCACCGGGATCTCGGCCGCAAGGACAAGACCAGGGGCGTAAGCGAGTGTAGAGCCCATTAGGTAGCACTTTTCAGCGGAGGCGGCATAGAAGTTGAAACCACTGCCTTTAGCCAGGCTGTCAAAAGAGATATAACAACGTCCATCTTTGATGGCAGTTAAGATCTGGGTTTTTGCCACTTGAAAATCTTCAGCCAGTTCTTCTTCCAAAAGCAGGTAGGTGTTGATCGTGCCAAAAAGAAATTGATAGCTAAAGATCTGTAGTGTCAGAAAGCCTAAGTGGTAAATAAAGGCATGGGCATCAGTGCCGCCGATGCCGACCACCCGGTAGCCGGATCGGGTGTAGCAATCCCAGAGGGCCAACAGCTCCGGGGGCGCTCCCCTCATCGCCGCTTTGCGGTTAAAGAAAAAGAAGTAGATTGCCATTAGTAAAGAGGAGTGCAGGCCCCGCCAATGCGAAGAGTAGTTCCAGATCTCGAGCCCCGTAAAACCAAATACCGGCCAGTTAATCCAGGGATAGGCCTGGCCTTTTTCCAGGTAGGGTGAGCCTTTTTCAAAGGGGTGGGCAATAAAACCGAGCCCACCACCGGCGCGCACGAAATCGATCACCGTTTGCGGGTTTTCAGGGTCAGGGGCAGGGGGCTTAGGGAGGCCAAAGGCCAGGTAGTGGCTGTGCGGCCGATTGACCTCAATACCGACCAGGGTAACCACTTTGCTGTACAGGCCCTCTTCAGCAAGACCCTCAAGGGTTTCGTGATCAGTAATTATTACATAACTCAAACCAGCGCGCGCTGCAGCTATGGCTATCTGTTTTACACTGCCACTGCCATCGGAATAAGTGCTATGGATATGGATATTACCGGGGTAGGTGTATAGAGCCATATTGGCGTCAGTGCTGCCCTCCCGCTTGGTTGAAAACAGATCTTATTAAGTCGTCACTCAGAGCATAATGGGGCAGCCCCAAAACATTTTTGAAGACAGCCCCAAATAGTATATCCGACCCCGGCAGAAGCTTTTCGGCGGGAATTATCCTGCTATAGTATTGATCATCGTCATTAGGAAAACCATAGCCAGCAGAGCAACCGATTCAATAACCCCTAACACCAGAACGTAGTTGGTAAAGCCCTTTCCTGTCTCTGCAAAGGCATCAACAGCACTGGCACCCATCACGCCCTGTAAATAGGCCGACGTACCGATCGCCAGACCACCGAAGATACCGATCCCTAAGATTACGCCACTCTCTAAGAGATGCGCCGAGGCCACGATGTTATTCATTAGAATTAAACCGTAAAAAGTCTGGGAGAGCGGAAAACCAGTAAAAGCCAACAGCATGAACGAAGCCGGCTTATTTTGCATGAATGCCTTTTTCCACGCTCCAATAACGGCCTGCCCGGCCGCTCCAATACCGAGCGAAGTGCCAACAGCAGAAATTGCAAGCGCTGCACCGATACCCATTAATCCATACTCAACCATTTTATCAGGCTCCTTTTCAATAAGTCAGTTTATTTCGGCAAATAATTCCGATACTAAGAAAGATAACGGTCAAACTATTCGTACTGAAGCAGAGATGGCAGTTGGTTAGACCACATCTCTACGAAATCTGAATGGATTATACTCCTGGCCAGACCACTGGATACCCAGCCGGCCCGAAAACTCCAGCATATTTAAGCGAATTCCGTGCACCAGTACTCCCAGGCTGCTGAGAACAAAGTTAAAGGCATGTCCGATTAACAGGATCAGCACCCCAAAAATAAATGTATTGCCAGATAAAAGGTCTCCGGCCATGTTATTAAATGCTTTCGCAATTTCGGCTCCCGCCAGACCCATGGCAAAAAGCCTCACATACGATATGATATCGCCGAATGCCGAGATGGAACCGAGAATGGTGCTCGGTAAATTACCAAGACCACCAAGCAGTCCTTTGAAAAAGTTACCCCTTGGTTTTTGTGAGCCGAAGAGAACAATCAACGCTAACCCGGCAATAATCAGATTGACGCTGATATTCGCCACGAGACCTCCGGCACCAAGCGCCTGATCAAGGTTTAAACTCGCCACCATATCCAACACCAGGTAGAAAAGACCAAAGTTAATAAACATCCACCCTACCTGGCCTAAAGCTTCCAGGGAGTGTTGGGCCAGGGCCCGCAATAAATTCCAGACCTGAGCAACAGTAAGGTGGAAGATGGCGATGATGAAACACAAAAGCATGATCACATCCTGCCCTCTTAAATCCTTATAATATTCGCCGGCTGGGGTATAGAAACTAAAGCCCTCTGTTAGCTGGCGAATGACCAGTTTTTCCAGGAAAGTACCTTTGATCAATTCAGGACTGCCAAACCAGGAACCGGTGATGCTCCCCCAGATGACCGTGGCTAAACCAAGAATAGTAAAAAGCACCACAGCCAGCGGCGGTTTCTCTTTTTTGGATTTGTTATAGAAAACCACCATACTGAGTCCCGCAAGGAAAAAGATGCTGCCATAGGCGGCATCCCCGATAATCATGGCAAAAAACACGGTGAAAAAGAGAAGAAATATTAGGCTAATATCCAGTTCCTGATAACCCGGCACCGTACCCATGAATTTAAATACCGGTTCAACGATCTGCAACCACTTGGGATTACGGATCAGGGTGGGTGCCGATTCGAATGAATCGGGCTCTGTAATAGCCATAGCAACTGAATTCAGCCGGGCCCAATCTTGAACAGTTTCTATCTCATCAGCGGGAAGATGTCCGACTAAGGATGTGAGATTCCCTTCATCTACAGTATTTGCTTTGGCTAGCCAATACTGCAGGTTAGAATCCAGCTCTTCCAGGTGAGCCTGAAGAGCGGGCCTGAGACCGGAATAATGCTGTGCCTTATTGTTAAGCTCTGCTATCTTCTTTTCTAATTGTTTTTTTTCAGCCTGCATCGCGCTTAGACTTTGCTGAGGAAGTTTAAACTCTTCATAACCTTCAAGTCTCACCTGTTCCCGGGTTACATGGGCAAATACCAGTTCTTTTTTGTTCTCTTTTAAAAGCAACACTTCGCCTTTGAGATCACCCAGATCAGTGCTCTTACCACCGGGAACGGTGTAGATCTTGAGATGGTAACCTTTGTTCGCCATAAAGGCGAAGTCTGCAGGATCAAAATCTCCCCAGCTCTCCAAACCGGCAATCAGTTTTTCTAATGCGGCCTCCCGTTCCTTGGCAGCCTGAAGTTCATCTTTTAGCTTCAGCACTTCCTGTATTGCCTCAGAGGCCTTTAATGAAGAGGGAGTCAGGTCCTCCTCCCTGGTTTTGAATGGAGCTAAAATATTATGGACAGTCTCAGCCCTGTTTTTTCTGGCGAGGGCATCATCAACTTCCGGTGAGGAATATTGAAAGTCTTCAAGATGGACAAGGCCAAGATCGGCCAGCGCGTCCAGCGTTAACTCTTTATCTTTGGTCTGGACAACTATCGATACTTGTTTCATCTCTGCGATCATCGCCTAAGCCTCTCTCACCAGTTTATTTTTCGCTAACTTGCCCCGTACAACAGCCGCCGTCTGCTGATCGCCGAGGAAAATATTAATGCGGCGAATATTCTCCCTTGTGTCAGGGATCTTTACCTTTTCGAACAAGTTGACCCGCTGGGTGGTAATTCTTAGCTCTTCACCCAGAAGTTCTGCCTGTTTCATAAGGATAGTAAGTTCCACTTCGGCAGAATAAAGCTCTTTCAGCTTTTGAACACCGGCATCCACCCAAAGCGGGTAGAACATCAGGTCATAGGGTCTGTTCTCATAAATGATCCGGTTAAACAGTGGAATGTCAACTCCCGCTATGTTAGCGGTGTCCAAATCCGTCTCTTTTACCTGTACCAGCTCGGCAATATTTAAATTTTCGCCAAAGACATGAACCCAACTCATCAGATCTGCATAAATAATTTCCCGCAGCCGGCTTTTTTCATTAATTTGCACTTCAACTTGTCGGATCTCCATCTGTAGCAGCTGCTTTTTCAAAACCAGTGTTGGTAAATAGCGCCTGAACCTTTTAAGCTGATCCTTTTGCTTTTTTAATTCATTTTTCGTATATTTAATTTTTGCCATAATCTACACCTTACTACGACAGTATTTTTCGATCAGCTCCGTCTTTAAGCCTGTTTCCTCCGGCGCAAAACAGCCGCCTAATATTTCCCATCCTTTGTCGAGGGCAGCTTCTAAGGGGATGTTGACGGAAAGATCCATCATCTCCTGTTCAAACAGCCGACCATAAGTTAAAAGTTTCTCGTCCCAGTCTGACATTTTAAAACCCATTGATTTCTTCTCCAGAGACTCCTTGTAGGCAGCGTACAGCTTAATCATGCCGTCCATAATGGCCCGGTGATCTTCACGGGTATCACCATTGACCAGCTGCTTTAACCTGGATAGCGACCCGAAAGGCTCGATGCGACCATTGCGCAGGTAAAACTGCCCTTCGGTAATGTAGCCCGTATTATCGGGTACAGGGTGGGTAACGTCATCGCCGGGCATGGTGGTAACACCCAGAACCGTAATTGAGCCTGACCCTTCAAAGTCAACCGCCTTTTCGTAGCGGGAGGCTAACTGGGTGTAAAGGTCTCCGGGATAGCCGCGGTTAGAGGGTACCTGCTCCATAGTAATGGCAATTTCCTTCAAGGCATCGGCAAAGTTGGTCATATCCGTCAGCAGAACCAGAACCCGCTTGTTCTGGATAGCGAAGTTTTCGGCCACCGCCAGGGCAATATCGGGCACCAGCAACGATTCAACAACGGGGTCGGACGCAGTGTGGACGAAAAAGACAGTTCTGGACATCACGCCGCCCTTTTCCAGGGTATCCTTGAAGAAAAGATAATCGTCGTATTTAAGGCCCATCCCACCGAGGACAATAATATCAACCTCAGCCTGCAGGGCTATCCGGGCCAAAAGTTCGTTATAAGGCTCTCCCGAAACTGAAAAGATTGGCAGTTTTTGTGACTCTACCAGCGAATTAAAAACATCAATCATGGGAATCCCTGTCCGGACCATGTTGCGCGGAATAATGCGCTTTGCGGGGTTAACGGAAGGACCACCTATTTCAACCATTGTATCCGCAAGCTCAGGCCCACCGTCGCGCGGCCGTCCTGAACCATCAAAAATTCGTCCTAAAAGATTAACGGAAAAAGAAACTTTCATTGGTTCACCCATGAACCGGACTTCGTCACCGGTGGATACGCCCCGACCGCCATTGAAAACCTGCAGGGCAACTTCATCGCCTCTTAGGCGGATAACTTCCGCCATCGATGAGCCATACCTGCTTCCCACAACGGCAAGCTCCTTGTAGCGCACTCCAGTTGCCTTTACTGTAATAACGTTACCGGAGATCGATTCAATTTTACTGTATACTTTTTGCATTACTGGCCCCTCCTTGACTCGCCTGCCCAAAGACCTTCGGCATCTGCTTCAATTCCAATTTTCTGATCGGCCAGCAGTTCAGAGATGGTTTTCTCCAGGTTATAAAACTCCTCGCTCTGCCATTTTTTGCCATTATAATCCAGGAAGTTCTGCCGCACCCGGTTAAACCAGGAGCGGGCTTCCTCTTTGCCTGCAAAATCTAACCTGGCCGTCAGAATACCGATGAGAATATCGTAGATATGTAGTTGGCGCTCCGGCTCAACAGCAGCATCTACAGGATCAAACGAGTTCTGCTGGATATAGACATAATCCAGTAATTCTGATTTTAAATAGATGATGTAATCATCAAGTGAAGTTCCCTCTTCACCAACCACTTTCATCATTTGGCCAACTTCGTCGCCTTTAAAGAGAATGGCCCGTCCATACTCGGTTTTCTGGGGATCGATGATCCCCTTATATTTTGACCAGGATTCCAGAGGGTGGATGGCGGGATATTTACGGGCATCAGCTCGCTGCTGTGACAAACCGTGAAATGCGCCTACGACCTTTAAGGTGGCCTGGGTCACCGGCTCTTCAAAGTTACCACCGGCCGGAGAAACAGTGCCACCGATGGTCACCGAGCCGATATCGCCACTTTTAAGCCGAACAATCCCGGCCCGCTCGTAAAAAGCGGCAATCAGGGATTCCAGGTAAGCAGGAAAGGCTTCCTCCCCTGGAATTTCTTCCAGACGACCAGACATCTCGCGCATCGCCTGAGCCCACCTGGAGGTTGAATCTGCCAGCATTAAAACGTTCAGACCCATTTGCCGGTAGTATTCGGCCATGGTTACCGCCGTATAAACTGAAGCTTCACGGGCAGCAACCGGCATAGAAGAGGTATTGCAGATAATGATGGTTCTTTCCATTAAGGAACGGCCGGTTTTCGGGTCGATCAGTTCGGGAAACTCTTTCAAGGTCTCCACGACCTCACCGGCACGTTCTCCACAAGCAGCGATAATAATAATATCTGCATCAGCGTACCTGGAAGTGATCTGTTGCAGAACTGTTTTACCAGCGCCAAAAGGACCAGGGATGCAGTAAGTACCACCCTTGGCTACTGGTATAAAGGTGTCAATAATTCTTAGTTTTGTGATTAGCGTTTCTTCCGGTTTTAAGCGCTCCGCATAGCTTTTAATAGCCCTTTTTACCGGCCAGTTAAAAACCATAGTCAACTGATGGAGATCGCCTTTTTCATTTTTAGCCTCCGCCAGCACATCATTAAGGGTATACCTCCCAGCCGCAACAATGCTCTCTATAGTCAGCACACCCTCAACCTGAAAAGGGACCATGATCCAGTGGTTAAAAAGACCCTCTTTGACAAATCCAATCTGTTCGCCGGCTTCAACCCTGGCCCCGACTTTCACTGTTGGTGTAAAATCCCACACTTTTTTATGATCAAGTGCCGCCAGATAGACACCGCGGTCTAAAAAGAAGCCACACTGTTCCGCCAGTTCGGGTAAGGGGTTCTGCAATCCATCATAGATTTGCCCCAGTAAACCGGGACCCAGCTCTACGCTAAGTAGTTCACCGGTGAATTCAACGGTTTCCCCCACGCTAATCCCCGAAGTCATCTCAAAAACCTGGAGGTCAGCCACATTGCCCTTGATCCGAATGACCTCAGATTTTAATTTCTTATCCCCGGTACTGATGTAACAGACTTCGTTCATCGTGGCTTCGCCGGCATATTCCACAGAGACCATATTCCCACTAACTCCAATTACTCGGTTAATCTTCCTCACCCATTTCTATAAGGTAATTAGTATATTATCTGTCAGCTACAGCAGCATATTCCTTTTTGAAAGAATCTCTGCCAAGCTCCTCCTGCAATTTTTTCCGGCGTAAAGCGAGCTGAAGTTTTAAATAATAGACAACCAAAGCCTCAAGGTCAAAATAGTGGCGAGCGCCCGTCTCCACTAAAAAGCTCCACCGCAATTGGTCCAAGTATAGTTCCGCATCCAAGGGCGAATCTAAAGCAATAACCGCGCGCACCTGTTCCAGCAGGTTGAATTTACCGTCCGGGTCCGGCAGGTCTGGTGGGATGTCAAATGGCAGCTTCAGAATCCGGGCTTTGGCCAATTCCAGACGCAGTTCCTTTTCCCAGGCGAGAACCCGGTCAGCAAATGAAAAGCCTGTTGGCTCCGTTAAACCCCAGCGGCACTTCAGTAAAATCTGGTAGCCTTTAGCATCGATGGTATCCTTAGCAAACTGCAAAAAATAATCTTCCGAGATCGGTATTTTTTCTTCCAGTCTGATCGTTTCCAGGGCGGCTAACGTGTAGTAATAGTTTTTCAAGACGCATTTCCTCCAGGTTCTTAGATTGCCTCTTTTAAAACTGCCGCAAGATCAGCGGAGAGAGCTTGAGACAGAACCTCCGCGATACTTTCCTTTGAAAAATCGTATAAAACCCCGCTACTACCACCGATTCGAAAACCTTTATCAAATTTAGCAGAGGGGATGATTTCCACTCCATCCTTAAGGCTCTGCGCTAATTTCCCTTTCAAGGACTCTTGTAGTTGGGCGGCATCTTTTGAAGAGAGGACCACCCTAATCCCTTCTTCGCCTTTTTCGGCCCAGGCATTGACCATCTCGACAACAACTTTTTCGGTTAAAGAGGTGGTCAGTGCGGCGTCCACAGATTCAATGATGACGGCGTCGAATCGTTTCGTAAGCTGCTTGTCCAAGCCAATTAAAACATCGCGGGCGGCCTGCTGTATAGCAGCAATACCGGCTGCTTTTTGCTGTTCGATCTCCTTTGCAGCCTGGGCCTTAAACGCTTCCGCCCTGGCCTCAGCGTCCTTAATCAGTTGGGCTGCTTTTCCCTCAGCTTCGGCGACAATTATTCCAGCCTCAGCCTCGGCTGCAAGAATACCCTCGTTTTTAATCTTGTCAATAAGTTCTTTTACCTGAATAGACATAGCTCACCATCCTCTAAACTGATACTTACTTGCTCTCATGCAGGATTTAACTAAAAGACTGCCGGAGAACAAATTGTTTCGTTCTGCAATAACAATAAAAAACTAAACCTGAATTCAGTAACATCTAAAAATACTTAGGTTAGCATCATTGTGGTCAAAAAACGATCAGATTATAACATAAGCACAGGCTGAACGAAACATCCTGAACCTGTAGAACAGGTCAAACTTCAACCCCAAACAGGCCTTAATTAAGGAGTTTTTATAGGCTAAACATGATTATCCGATCTCAGTCACCTGAAGCAAGTTATTGCTTCTCAGCATGCAACTAACAGGCTTCAAAATGGGATGATCAGCTTATTTCCGCAAAAAAACCCTTCGATTGCCTAGGGCAGCTCAGTTACCCCGGTTATCAGTCAACATGCACCGTACTGGTTAATATGCCGGCTTCAGCAAAGATTTTTTTGGCTAGATCGTCCGGGTAATCTGACGCCAGAACAAGAGATTTAACCCCGGCGTTAACCAGCATCTTGGCACAAACGGCACAAGGATAATGAGTGCAGTACAGAACTGCTCCCTCAATGGCTACCCCGTGCACTGCCGCCTGGATAATGGCGTTCTGTTCAGCATGCAAACCACGGCAGAGCTCATGCCTCTCTCCGGAGGGCACATTAAGCTGTTCCCGCAGGCAGCCAATTTCGCCGCAGTGGCTAAGGCCAACCGGAGCTCCATTATAGCCGGTGGAAAGGATTCTCTTATTCAGCACCAGAAGTGCCCCCACCTGGCGGCGCAGGCAGGTGGAGCGCTTGGCAACAACCGTTGCTATCTCCATAAAATAGTGATCCCAATCCGGTCTCTGCATGATCAGTCTCCTGCTCAAACGTTTAGGCTGTTCCGAAGAGACGGTCTCCGGCATCGCCCAGTCCTGGCACAATATAAGCATTTTCGTTTAGTTTTTCGTCCAGAGCACCGAGATAAATCTTCAGATCCGGGTGGCTGGCAGTAATCCTTTTAATCCCTTCAGGAGCGGCAATCAGGCTCAGCAGCTTGATCTTTTTAACCCCCGCTTTTTTGAGCATATCGACGGCATAAGTAGCGGAACCCCCTGTAGCCAGCATCGGCTCAAGCAGGAAGCAGTCAAGTTCATCTATGTTAGGAGGTAAGTTGCAGTAGTATTCTACAGGAACATGCGTGTCGTGATCGCGATAGAGGCCGATATGTCCGGCACGGGCATAGGGAAAAAGCCTTAAAGCGCCCGATACCATGCCGAGACCGGCCCGCAGGACTGCCACAAAAACCGGATTGGGGTTTTTGACCACATCCCCTTTGGCCGCTGCTACAGGAGTAACAATGTCAATCTCGACGGTCTCCATATCCTTGGTGGCTTCATAAATCAAGAGAGCGGTAATCTCTTCGACCAGATCGCGAAACTGCCAATTTTCGGTTTCCTTCTTCCGGCAGAGGGTCAGTTTATGACGAACCAACGGATGATTAACAACAACTACATTTTCCATCAAAACTCATCTCCTTTTAATCGTTTAGTAAACGGGAAACTCGCTGGTAAGCAGGTTCACCTCCTTCTTCAGTTGATCAAGGAACAGTCGATCGTTACGGTTATCAATCGCCGCACCGATTATTGCAGCTATTTTTACCATCTCTTCCGACCCCATCCCACGTGAGGTAAGAGTTGGTGTGCCCAATCTAATGCCGCTGGGATCGTTGGCCCCCTTCGGATCATAGGGGATGATATTTTTGTTGGCCGTAATCTGCACTTCCTCAAACAGACGCTCAGCTTCGTTGCCGCTGATTTTCTTGCGGCGCAGGTCAACAAGCACCAGGTGGGTGTCAGTGCCACCGGTAACCAGGTCAAAACCCAGCTCCGTCAGGGCGGCAGCCAGTGATTTGGCATTGCTCAGAACTTTTTCCTGGTAAGTGACAAACTCCGGTTGCTGAGCTTCTTTAAAAGCAACTGCTTTCGCAGCGATAACGTGCATCAGCGGACCACCCTGCAAGCCGGGAAATACTGCTTTATCAATGCAGGAAGCGTAATCCTTCCGACTTAAGATCAACCCGCCACGCGGTCCGCGAAAAGTTTTATGGGTAGTAGCTGTAATAATATCAGCCAGACCAACCGGGCTGGGATGAACCCCGGCAGCAATCAATCCGGCGGTGTGAGCCATGTCAACCATAAAGATGGCACCAACTTCCGCTGCCAGGTCTTTAAAACCAGCAAAATCGATTTGCCTTGGGTATGAGCTGGCACCGGCTATAACCAGTTTAGGCCTGACCTCGAGCGCCCTGGCCCTGACCTGCTCTAAATCAATCAAATTAGAGCCGCGATCAACACCATAACTGTAAGCATCATAATAACGGCCGGAAATGTTCACTTTACTACCGTGGGTCAGGTGACCACCGTGGCTTAAATCCATACCCAGCAAACGATCGCCAGGTTTAAGCAGTGCTAAGTAAACAGCCATGTTAGCCGATGTTCCGGAATGGGGTTGCACATTGACGTGCTCAGCGCCAAAGATCTGCAGTGCCCTGGTGCGGGCCAATTCTTCTGCCCGATCAACATAACTACAACCACCATAGTAGCGGGCTCCCGGGTAACCTTCGGCATACTTGTTGGTAAGCACCGAACCCTGGGCTTCGAGCACGGCACGGCTGACCAGATTTTCCGAGGCGATCATAATCAGATTATCTTGCTGCCGCTTCTGTTCCGCTTTCAGAGCAGCGGCAACTTCAGGGTCTCTTTGCGCTAACGGCACTCTGCTGATCGAATCTTCAGCGAGGCTCATCAAAAATCATCATCTCCATCCTGTATCGGGTTTTTCAGCTCTATGCTATTGTTATTCAATGGCTTCGCTGCAAAATAAGCAGCGAAAATCAGTTTAACTTAGTACTGCTCAAGTGTTTCAATCTTACTTAGCCTTCTTTCATGCCTTCCGCCGGCAAATTCAGTATGGATAAAAATACTGACGATTGCTTCGGCCATACCCGGACCGATCACTCTTGAACCCATGGTCAGTACATTGGCATTGTTATGCTCCCGGGCGAAGCGGGCAGAGTAAGGTTCACTGCAAAGTGCCGCCCTGATTCCCCGGTGTTTATTGGCCACGATGGACATGCCAATTCCGGTGCCGCAGATTAAAATCCCAAAAGTAAACTCACCGGACTTGACAGCCTGCACAACCAGAGCAGCCTGCTCGGGGTAATCGGCACTCTCTTCGCTATAGACTCCAAAATCTTTGTAATTAATACCTGAGGATTGCAGGAAGCTGATGACCCGATCTTTTAGTTGGAAACCAGCGTGGTCGCTGCCGAGGGCAATAAGCATTTAATCAACCTTCCTCTAGTTTAGTGATTAGATTCTTTAAAGCAAGTCGGATTTCCTCCATAGTCTGGCGATATTTTTCGGGGCTGCCTCCGTAAGGATCTTTTATATCTGCAGGAGAGAGGCCACTGTAACCCGTCAGCAGGTAAACCCTGGAGGAGCTTTCAGGAAAGCGAAGCATCACCTGCTGCAATTGATCAGCTGTCATAGTCAGGATTAGATCTGCATCCTGTATCAGCGCTTGATCAAGCTGTATTGCATTTCGTTGAGCATCATGCTCAATCTGTTCTTCATGCAGCAGCATGACCACCTTTTCTGAAATCCGCTCGCCGGCATAAACAGCAAGGCCGGCTGATGAGACCTGCAGCTCATAACCAAGCTCTTTGTCATTTAACTCGTGCTTTAGTAGCGCTTCAGCCAGCGGACTGCGGCAGGTATTGCCGGTACAGACTAAAAGAATTTTAAGCAATTTCAACCTCCCAGATCAGGTTCTCAAAACACGCTTTGCCGCTTTCCGCAAACGGTTCATGACCGCCAGCCCGATTCCAGTGTAGACAGTTTCCTCAATGAGAATCAGGTCCGCTCCCCCAGCGTCAAAAATACGCATCAAGCGGTAAAGATTAGCGGCTAAACGGCCGGGCTGATCTGTTCTGGCCCACCCTCTGCCAGCGGCACTCTTCAGCACGCCTACCTGCAAGCCCTGTCTCCGGTAAAAGGCAGCCAAAGAATTAAGTAAAGAGAAGCGTCTTTCAGGTGAACCGGTAATCAGGATCAGTGGCGCCCTTGGCGCATAGTGGCGATATTTCATACCCGGTGAACTGGGCTTTGTTGCCGAAAACTTGCTCCCAGCCACTGGAATGTGGCAGTGAAGAGCTTCTTCGAGCTCTTCGAGCGACAATCCTCCCGGCCTCAGGATTACCGGCTGCTCACCGCTTAAATCTAGCACTGTTGACTCCACACCAATACGGCAATCCTGTCCTATGATTACAGCATCGATACGACCGCGGAGATCATCAAGCACATGTCTGTAAGATGTCGGGCTGGGGCGCCCGGCCAGGTTAGCGCTGGGTGCGGCAATTGGTGCTCCGGCAGCCCTGATTAAACTCAACGCTAGCGGATGATCGGGCATTCTTACTGCTACTGTAGGCAGACCGGCACTAATCTCCGGAACAACAACAGGGCTCCTTTTTAGAACCAGGCTCAGTGGACCCGGCCAGAAGCGGCGGGCAAGCATAAGGGCTTCCGGTGATGGTTCATCAGCCACTTGATTTAGCTGATCTAAATCAGAGATGTGAACGATTAGAGGATTATCAGCCGGACGACCCTTGGCCATAAATATTTTCTTAACGGCTGCCGGATTGGTGGCAATAGCCCCGAGGCCGTATACAGTTTCAGTGGGAAAAGCAACAAGACCGCCCGCTTTTAATAATGCGGCGGCCTTTTCAATCGCTTGCTGGTTGCCATCCAATAGGAGGGTACCTTTAACTTTTTTTACACTAATAGTCATTAATTAACCTCATCAAACCAGCTATTCTTCCAGAACCAGATGTGCAATATTATTGGCATGGTCGGCAACCCGTTCTAAGTTGCTTAAAAGATCAAGGTAGATAACCCCTGCTCCCGGATAACACTTCTTGGTGTTGATCCGCTCAATATGCCTTTTGCGTAGTATTTTCTCCTCATCGTCGATCACGTCCTCCTCGGAAACCACCTCGCGGGCCTGCTCAAGATCTTCGTGTTCAAAAGCCCTGATTGAGCGCTCCAGCATGGAGGCAACTTTTTCATACATGGCCGCTATTTCCTCCATAGCGGTAGTTGAGAAAGGCAGGCGCTCCTCTGTTTTCAGCTCGGACAGCTGCATGATGTTTTCAGCGTGGTCACCGATCCGCTCCAGATCGTTCGCCGCAGACATCAGTGCTGCAACCTGTTTTGACTGCCCACTGGAAAGGGAATGTTGCGATAAATCTGCCAAGTAAATGTTAATCTCCTTTTCAAGACCGTCAACCAGTTCTTCCATCTGTTCAATATGCTTAATTTTTTTCAGGTCGTCGCGCAGAAAGACCTGCATCGATTCATCGAGCATGTCCCGGGCAATACCGGCCATCCTGAGCAGCTCCTTCTTTGCGCCGCCGATGGCCACTGATGGCGTTTTCAGAATCCTGGGATCAAGATATTTCGGCCCGAACTCCACTTTTAAATCTTCTCCCGGAACGATGCGACAGACCAACGCAGTAAAATGCTTTAAGAAGGCAACGAAAAGAATGGTGTTAAGAATGTTAAAAATCGTGTGGGTGTTGGCAACCTGGCGTGGAACAGTGGTTGCCGTTTCTAAAATAAGCTCAGTGAAAGGCTTCAAAAAAATAAGAGCCAGGATCACACCGACAATGTTAAACAATATATGAGCTACTGCTGCGCGCCTGGCCGCCACATTAGCGCCAATGCTGGCCAGCAGAGCAGTAACACAGGTGCCTATATTGGTGCCAAGAACTAAGGGTACCGCAGCATGAAAAGGAACAAGGTTCTGCATGGTCAGGGCAATAATCACCCCGGTGGAGGCGCTGCTGCTTTGCACCAGAGCGGTAAAAACAGCACCGCAGAGAATCCCGAGAACCGGGTAGCGGCTAAACTGGGCCAGCATTTGATGGAATGCTTCATACTCGCGTAAAGGGATCATGCCGTTGGACATTGTAGTAATGCCGAGGAAAAGCAGTCCGAATCCGAGAATAGTCTGACCAAGATAGCGGTAAAAACGACGGCGCCCGAAAAAGTTAAGGAGAGAACCGAAGCCGATGGCGGGTAAAGCAATAACCCCGATCTTAAATGAGACGATCTGAGCGGTAATAGTTGTACCGATATTAGCGCCGATGATCACACTGATCGCCTGAGACAGGTTCATCATCCCGGCGTTGGCAAAGCCAACGACCATAACAGTAGAGGTGCTGCTGCTCTGAATTAGCATTGTAACCACTAAGCCCGTAAAGACCCCTAAAATTGGATTGTTGGTCAACATTTCGAGGATTTTGCGGAAACGGTCACCGGCTGCTTTTTGCATACCGGAAGCCATGATCTGGATACCGAAAAGAAAAAGACCCAACCCACCCAGGGTGCTGAAGAGCATGTTCCAGAACAATATGTAGTCCCCCAGTAATTAGTCGCCAGCGTTCATCTTTTTACTTCTCACATTATAGAGTAATACCTTTGTTATTTCAATTAATAATTGCTAACAAAAACCAGGTATTTGAGGTTATGGTTTAGACGATAGGCGATGGGTCAGCATACGGTTGCCTATGCTATAATCTCTCCAAAAGAATTCGGAGGTGACTTGATGCCAGACTTGATCCGATTCGGTATTTCGATGGAAAAGAAGCTGTTAGACAGACTGGATCGGGAGATCGTCAAACGCGGATTTCCGAACCGCTCTGAAGCAATCCGGGATCTGATTCGCAACCAGCTGATAGAGGTGGACTGGTCGCGTGAAGCAGAGGAGGTAGCCGGCACAATTACAATCATTTATAACCATCATGTTCGAGGATTAAGTGATCTGCTGCTTGAGGTGCAGCATAAGTATCACGGTCTGATTGTTTCAGTGATGCATGTTCACCTGGAGCATGAGCACTGTCTTGAGGTGATGGTAATCAAAGGCCCGGCCGGCGAAGCAAAACAACTGGCGAACCGCTTAATCGGAGTAAAAGGGGTCAAGCACGGCAAACTGACGATTACATCCACCGGCAAAGAGTTAAATTAATAGCCGCGAAAACGCAAACTTTTCAAATGCTCTTGCCGGTAAGCAGCAATTTTCCGGCCCTGATCTGATCCTGCAATACACAGCGGAATACCTGCTGATAGGCACTCATTAGCTTTTGATTTCTGATCGAAAATGATTATAGCAAACCAAGTATCACTCGGGGATGATTAGCCAGGTCTTGGCGACTGCCAATCAACCGGAAAAGACCACTATTCGTAAAGAGATCGGTCACCGCCTGGCCCTGGGTGGAGCTAATTTCCACCATTAGCATGGCCTGTGGTTCAGTGTAGTTAGCTAGTTTTTTTAAGATTGCCCGGTAACTGTCAAGCCCATCTGCCCCTCCATCCAGAGCTGCCCGAGGTTCAAAAGCGGCCACTGAAGAAGGAAGTTTGTCCAGTTCAGCCTGACTAATATAAGGAGGATTACTAACGATCAGGTTGAAACGCGGCTGTGGCTGAAGGCTTTTCAGCGAATCAAAGTAGCTGCCCTGCAGAAATATAATCCGCTTACCGAGATTGTAGCGGGAAGCATTCTGGCCGGCTAGATTGAGTGCCGCCGGAGCAATATCAATCGCCCACACTTCAGCGTATGGCAGCTCCAGGGCCAAGGTTATCGCCAATACACCGCTACCGGTGCCCAGATCAAGTATTCGCAAACCACTCTGTTCGACATCAGCTTTCTTTTTAGCCCACCTCAAAGCCAGATCAACGAGCAACTCTGTTTCGGGACGCGGGATTAAAACCTCCTGCCTGATCACAAACGGACGACCATAGAAATATTTTTCTCCGGTAATATAGGCCAGTGGTTCATGATTGGCACGGCGTTTCACAGTATTTTTATATTTACTGTAGTCAGAATCTGCCAAAAAATCTTCCTGTGTGGTTAACAACCGGAGCCGATCTAGACTAAGGATATTGGCCAGCAGTAACTCTGCTTCGGCCCTGGATTTGTCGATACCTGCTTCATGCAAGCAAAAAGAAGCCCATTTAAGAGCTTCTTTAACTGTTATTTTCATGATCAGCTTTAGCTCCCGCTGGTTTTTAATTGTTCCGCCCGCTCGTTGGCGGCCAGCTCATCAATAATTTCATCTAAATCACCTGCCAAGATCATATCCATTTTATGCAGGGTAAGTCCGATCCGGTGATCTGTTACCCGGTTTTGGGGAAAATTATAGGTTCTGATCCGTTCGCTGCGATCACCGGTGCCAACCATAGTTTTCCTGGTCTGGGCCAGCTCGGCATTCTGTTCTGAGATATACTTATCCATCAGGCGGCTGCGCAGGATACGCAGCGCCTTTTCCTTGTTCTGAAGCTGAGATTTTTCGTCCTGGCAACTGACGACCACTCCTGTTGGTGTGTGAGTAATGCGCACCGCTGACTGGGTGGTGTTGACACTCTGCCCTCCAGGGCCGGTGGCACAAAAAGTATCAATCCGCAGATCCTGGGGGTTAATCTCAACCTCCACCTCTTCTGCTTCGGGCAAAACTGCTACAGTGGCCGCCGAAGTATGAATCCGTCCGCCTGATTCGGTGGAGGGAATTCTCTGAACACGATGAACGCCGCTTTCATATTTGAGGCGGCTGAAAGCCCCTTTTCCTTCGATGCCTAAGACAACTTCCTTATAACCACCGATGTCAGTTTCATGAGCATCCATCATTTCAGACCGATAACCGTTTTTTTCCGCAAAACGAATATACATTTTTAGAAGATCGGCAGCAAACAACGCAGCCTCCTCACCTCCGGTGCCGGCCCGGATCTCAATGAACACATTTTTTTCATCATAGGGGTCTTTAGGCAGAAGCTGCTCTTTAAGATCTTGTTCATATTTATCTTTTTTCTGCTGCAGTAATTCAACTTCAGCATTAAGAAATTCGCTCATCTCAGCTTCGTCACTGTCGCTTAGCATCTCTTCTGCCTCTGCCAGTTCACGATCTACCTGCTTTAGGAGGCGGGATAACTCTACTACCGGAGTAATAGAAGCCATCTCTTTAGACATTTTCAGCCATTCTTCACGTAGTTCAAGAGTTTTGGGATCGCTAAGCAGCTTCTCGAGTTCAGTATAACGCTCTTCCAGTGCCTCTAATTTCTCATACATAAGCGGTCACCCCGGGGCGACCGCCGCTATGGCCAATCGCAATCATTTTTGTCACTTCCTTGCTGAGGAAAAAAGCAGAGCCTCAGCTCTGCTCAGGTTTTTTACATGCCATATTTACGTTTGAACCTTTCAACCCGGCCACCGGTATCGACAAACTTCTGCTTACCGGTGAAGAAGGGATGACATTTTGAACAGATCTCAACTTTGAGTGTTTCTCTGGTGGATCCTGTTTCAAAGGTTTCGCCACAGGCGCAGGTAACCTTTGTTGTATAATATTTTGGATGGATATCCGTTTTCATTAAGCTACTCCTCCTTCCAATATTCCCGAATCAAGATAATAGCATAAAGCAACCGGCAATGCAACTACCAGATGCGTACCAAACCTGAAGGATTAGAAAGGATTAGAAATCCTTAAGTGAGGTTCTTCTACATGGTATGCATATTGCTTAAAAAGTCTTCGTTGGATTTTGTTTTACGCAACCGGTCAAGCAGGGCTTCAAGAAACTCGATTGATGTGCTACTGCCCATTGCTCTCCTTAAGGCCCACATTAATTCAATTTTATGTTCATCAAGCAACAACTCTTCACGCCTGGTTCCGGAACGTGATATATCAATAGCGGGAAAGATGCGCCGCTCGGCGATACGCCGGTCAAGGTGCAACTCCAGGTTACCGGTGCCTTTGAATTCTTCATAAACCACATCGTCCATTCGGCTGCCGGTATCAACGATGGCCGTTGCCAGAATGGTCAGGCTGCCTCCTCCATCAATATTCCGGGCTGCTCCAAAGAATCGTTTCGGTTTATAAAATGCCCCCGGATCTATTCCACCGGAGAGTGTTCTGCCACTGGGCGGGATCACCAGGTTATAAGCTCTGGTCAGCCTGGTAATGCTGTCAAGGAGCACCACTACATCCCGTCCCTGTTCAACTAAACGCTGTGAGCGTTCCAGAACCAGCTCAGCAACTCGGATGTGGTTTTCCGGCTTCTGATCAAAGGTTGAACTGACCACATCGGCATCGACACTGCGCTCCATGTCGGTTACCTCTTCCGGTCTTTCATCAATCAGAAGAATAATCATTTCGAGTTCGGGGTGATTAATCGAAATGCTATTGGCCAGCTGTTTTAAGAGCAACGTCTTGCCGGCCTTTGGTGGGGATACAATCAACCCCCGCTGCCCCTTGCCGATCGGAATCAGCAGGTCGATGATCCGTGTCGAAAGGATCTGTGGCTTTGTTTCCATCTTGATCTGTTCATCCGGGTGGATCGGCACCAGTGAGGTGAAGACCGGACGGCCGGCTAATTTGTCCGGATCATCGCCATTCACTTCTTCAACTTGCAGCAGGGCATAATAGCGTTCATTATCCTTTGGCGGGCGAATCTGACCGGAGATTATATCCCCGGTTCGTAGGTTAAACCGGCGGATTTGGGAAGCGGAGATGTAGATATCCTCATCGGAATAATTATATTTTTTGCGTCTTAAGAACCCGAATCCATCGGTCATTATTTCCAGCATGCCCGATGCCGCCTCGGGCGCTTCTGCTTCCGGGGGTGGGGCACTTTTTTTAGGCAGTTCTGTTTTGTCAAACAAACTGCTTTCTTCGATACGACTGCTCAGAGCAGCAATCAACTCTGGCTTACGCATTGTTGACTGACCTTTAATCTCATGTTCTTTGGCTAACCGATGCAGTTCTGCCAGGGTTAGTCCCCTAAGGTTTAAACTTTCCACTTAAAAACACCACCTAAGTTATTAATTTCCTCTTGCGTTGAAAAGCAGATAAACTGTTGCCAGGTAAGCAATTAATACAAGCATAGTATCAAAGCCGATCCCGGCAACCCGTTTCTTCGACTTGTAGGTTAGGCCGAAGATAACAATCGTGCTCATCATGATTACCATGACTGCTGAAAGCAGGTGTTGATCTGATACTGCCTGAAGCAATGGACCTTTGAAATAAAAGAGATCGGCCAAGGCGATAATAAATAGATTCATAAAGTTGGCCCCGAATATATTAGCAACGGCCATATCGAGATAACCGAGACGCACTGCAGTGATAGTGGTCACTGTTTCCGGCAGCGAAGTGCTTATGGCCAGCAGAATTGAGCCGACAAAGGTCTGCCCGAGTCCGGTTACAAGTGCAACTCGGTCCGCTGCATCGGTCAGGAACACACCGGCAAAGACAATCAGGACGGACGCCAGGGCAAAATTGAGCAAGGCTTTCCTGGTCGTTGACTGTTCTATCCCCTCTGCTAAAGCCTCGGTTTTACCGGAAAGCTGCTGCGCATTTTTTTGTTCATAACGGAAAATATACCTGCTGCCCAGAGTATAGACTAGCACGATGAATAAAGTTTCTAGGCCAATCCAGCCAAGAGCTGCGGTAAAAAAACCAGTGACTGCCATCGCAGCAAGGCAGATAGTAATAATGCTTAAGCTTGCCACTATGGTGTGTCCCTTATTGATGCGAGAAGTTAACGGGCCATGGCCTTCCACCAAATCGATAACCGCCAAAAGCGACAGATTATAAAGACAACTACCCAGGATATTGCCAAGTGCCAAGTCAGGGGCATCGATCATGACCGCCCTTATAGTTGTAACCAACTCCGGCATTGAAGTCGCCAGCGGAAGCATCAGCGCTCCAACCCAAGCCGATCCAATCCCGGTATTGTCGCCGACAACAGCTGCACTTTTAGTCAGTTTGGTTCCGGCAAAAACTATAATGGCGGCGCAAACTAGAAATTGTACCCAGTGGTTGATCATGGAACTCCTTACCAGTATTCAATTACAGCTGCGATCTCTTGATTTTACGTTTTATAAGCAGAAACCAATAATATAAATTATAATAGGATCTAATCATCTTAAAACTGTTTCAAATGGTCATGGAATAGTATTTTTTGCACCTGGAAGTAACTAATAATTTTTCTGGTTGCAATATATTCTCTGTTGACTCAAACAATCCTGCTATTTTCAAAAATAATTAAAAATTTTTACGAATCGAGACCAGTCATAAAAGGATTTGTTTGCGCTTCAGCCCCGATCGTTGTGATCGGTCCGTGACCGCAATAAACTAATGTGTCCGGAGGAAGAATCATCAGCTTGTATTTTATACTTTTCAACAATGTTTGATAAGACCCACCGGCCAAATCTGTGCGTCCGATGGAACCGGCAAATAGAGTATCCCCACAGAAAACCAGTCCGCTGCTGACCAGGGAAACACCGCCCTCAGTGTGCCCCGGTGTATCGATTACTGCTAAAGCCTGCTCGCCAAACTTAATGATGTCCCCTTCTTTAATCAAACGATCCGGGTCAGGTTGTTTCTTAAGGACTAGCCCCAACCCGAAACCGGGGTTGTGATATAATCCCAGATCCAGCTTAGAAAGGAGAATCGGCACCCGATATTCATCTTGTAGTTTACCATTAGCGCTGATATGATCAATATGACCATGAGTGTTAACTATCGCTCTTATTGTTAGCTGCTCTTTCTCTATCCGAGCCATGATCTTTTTCGCATCAGCTCCGGGATCAATGACTATTGCCTCTTTTGTAGCAGTACAGGAAACAATATAACAGTTGGTGGCAAACATGCCTACAGTGATCGTTTCTAAGTTGATCATCATCTTCTTCTATCCTTTCCAGGCGAGTACAGTTTCTGCAGCAGCAAGCAGTTGGGTTAGATTATCAGTTGTGGTTTCAATCAGTTGACGCAGATCAGGATCGCCGATCATCAGGAGTGGGACCTTATTGTAAGTATGATCTTTAACAGAGTTGTCTTCAAGATTGCCGTGATCACTACAGATCATAAAAAATGTATCAACCGGATCAACCTGTCCGGCAAGGGTTCCGATAAACCTGTCAAGAGTATCGACTACCTGCATAGCCTGTCCACTTTCACCCTGGTGGCCGGCCAGGTCGCTCAAGAAGTATTCAAAGAGACAGAAGTCATAGTTACAGCTCATCGCTGACAAACGCCGCGCGCCTTCCTCCGGGGCAATCAGCGGCAAGTCAAAATCCTGATTGGTTAACAGGCTGTTGGTTATATCCATGTAAACTGATCTGCCGCTCTCTAAATCTGCAAGGCTGAAGAAATCTAAACCACCATAATAGGTAACCAAAGTGGAGCAGGAGTAGTGTTCACCAGGCAGACTTTTCGCCAGCAGCTCAAAAAACTGGGGGCGGTAGGCATTGGCAAAACAGACCCGGTAACCGGTTTGCCGAAAACGCCTGAACAAACCTTTTAAAGCCAATAACCCCCGCAATTTGTAGTTGGGGAAACCATTTAAATGGCTCCCAAGGTAGGCTGCAGCGTTAACCCCGGTAAAAATGGTGGCTTGTCCTGTTGCACTTTGCGGCAAGCCGGGAAGGCCCAGGGAAGCGTCAAGCCCCAGAAGGGTGGCCTTACTGCCACTGAAGCCAGCCGTTTTGGCAGTAAAACGCTGGCCTTCCAAGATAGAATCCAAACCAGGGGTGCTAAGCGTAAAAAAAGGATTCTCTGCCGCATCATCACCTAAGCCAACCCCATCTATAAAAAATAAGATTAGCTTCAATACCAGATCTCCATTTTCCCCTTGCTCTGTTTAGGGTTCAACCGGTTCAATTGGTTCGGCTTCTTCTTCCTGTCCCACATCGTCTTCATCTTCTGTTTGATCAGTTTCCGGAATATCCTGGACGATCGGCAATGACTCCGGCCTTTCGCCAAGCGTTACTGCTGCTTCCAACCGCATGCCTTCCCGGTAATATTCTACTATCACGGTGTCCCCAGGATAATACGAAAAGAGAGTGTCAAAAAGCAAGGCCAGGTAATATATTTCTTCCCCGTTAATTGCTACAATGATATCGCCACTCTGCAATCCAGCCCTGTCAACTGCGCTATCCGGAGCAATATCGCGAATCAGTACGCCTCTTTCGGGCTGTTCATCGCCATACTCCAACCAATCTTCGATAATAACACCCAGGTGGGGTCTTCTGACCTTACCCTGTTCAATAATATCTTTAACTACTCTTTGGACAGTATTACTGGGAATAGAAAGACCGATCCCCTCCACTCCGACAAGGGAGATTTTAGCCGTGTTAATCCCGATTGTTTCACCCTGGACATTCACTAATGGCCCCCCGCTGTTGCCGGGATTAACCAGGGCATCTGTCTGAAGAAAGGAATAAGCGTAATCGCTACCCGGAACCCTGACCTGCCTCTTAACCGCGCTAATAATCCCAGCAGTCACAGATTGCTGAAAATAACCAAGTGGGTTTCCGAAAGCCAGCACTGTTTCACCAACTTTGGTCTGAGAAGAGTCCCCAAATAGTACATGCTTTAAATCAATCTCATCAATTTTAAGAACGGCCAAGTCAGTCAGGGGATCCTGCCCGATCAGTTCTGCCTCATAACTCCCCTTACCCGGAATCACAACAGAGATTCGGTCAGCCCCATCAATAACATGGTGGTTGGTGACTATATAGCCATCTGCCGCAATGATTAAGCCAGACCCGGACTCAACTTCCTCCAGAACTCCTTCTAAGTCGCCGGAGATCAATAGATGTTTATTCACACCGACAACAGCCGGCATCACTTGTTCAACCACTGCAACCAATCCTGGTCCCTCTTCACTGAGAGTAGGTGGTGCCATCACAGCATTGCTTTCCTCTGTCGTCGGCTGTGCAACCTCAGCCTCCGGTGCCAGCCAGAACGAGAATAACGAGTAAATTAAAGCTGCACCGAGAATTATTCCCAGCATTGTAAATGATAAATAACCTATAATGGCCCAAAAACCGCTTTTTCGCTCATGCTTATTGCTCTTATGTTCGTATTCCATGAAACATCCCTCCTTGAATCCATTTTATACCTATTTTAGCCGATCACGAAGCACCCATCTATCGATGCACCATTTTAGGATCAGTCTGTACTTCTGACCACCTGATTTTTTTCATCAGCCCTGGTTCTGCGAATCGAAGCTCCCAGTTGCATCAACTTCTCTTCGAATTGCTCGTATCCGCGATCGATGTGCTCTACATCGCTTATTTCGCTTTCCCCGTTGGCAATCAGGGCAGCAATCATCAGGGCAGCGCCGGAACGCAGGTCCGGTGCACTGACCGGGGCGCCGGTAAGCGCTTCGCCACCCTCAACCAGAGCAGTCCGCCCTTCTACTTTAATCCGTGCTCCCATCCTGACTAGTTCTTCAACATGGTTATAGCGGCCATCAAATACATTTTCCGTAATCACGCTTAGCCCTTTAGCTGCAGTTAACAAGACCATAGCCGGTGGCTGTAGGTCGGTTGGAAATCCAGGGTAGGGAAATGTTTTCAAATCAGATGGTTTTAAATTCGCTTTTCCACTTACGGTGATGCTTTCCGGCTCGACCAGGACCTCCGCCCCGGTTTCCCTTAACTTGGCAGTAATGGCCTCCAAGTGTTTAGGAATCACTTCATCAACGGTAACTGTTCCTCTGGTAGCAGCCGCAGCCAGCATAAATGTGCCGGCTTCAATCCGATCTGGGATAATTGTATGCCTGACACCAGTTAATTTCTTCACCCCATCAATGCGAATCACATCTGTTCCAGCACCCCTGATCGATGCGCCCATCGCATTTAGAAAGTTGGCTACATCCACAATTTCAGGTTCTTTAGCAACATTTTCAAGAATTGTTCTTCCCTCCGCCGTAACAGCAGCAAGGATCAAATTTATAGTCGCTCCGATCGTGACTACATCAAAGTAAATCCTTGCACCTACTAATTTTTCAGTAGTCAGCGTGATCATCCCATGCTCAATATTAATTTTTGCTCCGAGCGCGGAGAACCCTTTAAGGTGTTGGTCAATCGGACGCGGACCGAGATCGCACCCACCGGGGATAGGCACCTCCGCCCGACCAAAACGGCCCAGCAGCGAACCCATAAAATAATAGGAGGCACGCATCTTTTTTACCAGTTCATACGGAGGCGCAACCCTGGAAAGATTGGACGTAGTCAGCTCAACAGCATTTCTACCCCTGCGTCGGACCTTAACCCCCAAGTAATCAAGAATGGCTATCAAGGTACGCACATCTGTGATATCAGGTAAGTTTTCCAGGCAGACAGTCTCGGGTGAGAGAATTGCTGCCGGAAGAACAGCAACGGCGGCATTTTTTGACCCGCTGATTTTTACATTACCGTTTAGCTCTGTGTTGCCTTTAACAATTAATCTTTCCATACTAACCTCCTGCTGCAATAGCTGCTGAGTAAAGTGCAAACCTTAGTTTCGATGGTCACTGCAGCTGCTCCGGAATGATTATTTCCTGTTCCAAGTTGCCGGTAAAAGCATTAATATAATAGTACTGCCCGTTGATCAGGATCCGCCAGACAGGCGGCATTTCCCATTTTTCAGCATCATAGTCGCCGCTGTAATAGCCGAGCTCCACTTTGCTGATCAGCTTTTGTTCTGCTGCCGGGCCCAATTCGTAGACAAGGTTGCTCAGGGCTTCTGCGGCCGAGATTACCCTGATTTCACGGGCCATTATTTTGTCAGCAGGCTCTAACCAGTATAGATCAACCGACTGGATCTTGTCGTCTACTATTATTACTTTCAATTGGCCGGCAAAAACCGGAGCATCATCGATAATCTGATTATAGTATACAACAATAGTGGAAGGGTCGTCTCTTTCCAGGTAATCAAAGCTTAATCCATCAAAATATAACTGATGTGCAACCAGAAATGCATCTACTAAATTCCTGATCTCTCGCGGCTCCTGATTAAAGAGGTTTTCGCCCAGTGGAACAGACGGGTTGTAGAGGATACTGATCAGACCGCTGGCATGAATAACCGCTGTCTCGCCTTCAATATAATAGTAATTGGCCTCTTCCTCCTGGCTGATACTGGCACCCTCCCTCAGAAAACGCAGTAAAACTGCTCGCTGTACAGACAGCGATTGCGATACCGTTAAAAAGTCAACAGTTTGAATAGCCCGGTTGATTGGGGATTCAAGTTTATAGTTGTTCTCTGCCAACATCTGTTCTGTCAGACGCAGTTCTTCCGCCGATACAGCCACACTGGTCAGACGGCCAAAATCAGGCCAGAAGAGATAGTAGCCCAGAAAAATGTTAAGAGCTGCAAAAGCAATGATTAAAATTAGTTTAGCCCGGCCTAAATTCACCTTAAATCCTCCACTTGGATCTGCACCAGATTATCAGCCCGCAGCAGAATGCGCTGGCCGTCTATTTGCAGGTGCCATACCGGTTCTGCCCACAATTCATTCCCCCCGGTAACAATAGCGTAACCGAGGTTAAACGCTTCCAATTTTAAATCTTCAGGTTGCTCTGAGGCTTCTGCGAATATGACTTCCAGGGCGGCCCGCAGGGCTTCCTGCCATCCGGCCGTCATGCGGTTTTCAGCCAGATCCTGATTTAGGTTCTGAAGATTATAGATTAACCGGTTGAAATGTATCAGACCCCGATCGTTAAAAACAATCCTGGTCGGTTTGGCGGCATAAAGTGGATAGCCCAGGTAATACATTCTCCACTGGGTGCTATAAGTGACTGAACGTCCCAGGCGAGCTTGCTCAATTATTTCCAGCCTTAGGCCTGATGGCCATCCCCCATGAAAACTGATCAGCGCACCGCTGCTGTTCAGAGCCTCCGCTACAGTCTGGTTTGCTTCGCCTTCCTCAAGGCGCGGGTATGAGAATTCAAACCCCCCTGTGGTGAGGCGCAAGCCTCTTTCACCATCTGTATAGATTACAGCTCCGTCTTTCTCCTCAATCGAGCGGGCCAGGCTATAGTCAACAAAAAAGGTTTTCAGTAGCTGCTCCCGGTTGATCGTTTCTGGTTTGACCGGGAGCCTGGCCAGATCGATCTGTGCCTGCGGTAAAAAGATGACCTCGTTGACAGTGACATTTAAGCCTGCGGCCGAAGCAGCAGCATCTCCGGTAAGCAGATTGTGCAAAACTCGCTCCTCTGCTTTCGCAACGCTTATTAAATTTTGTAGTACTGCAACCTGCGTGGATGTGAGTTTCGCCTCAGCCAAAACTTCTTCTTCAGCTGTAAAGAGCCTGACCCAATAAGTTTCACTACCTCCGATCAGATCAAGCCTGGCCAGTTCACTTTCGGGAAGTAAAGGTAGCAGTGACGATTCACTGCCAACTGGCAGCAAGGGTCTCAGGTAACAACTGAGAAGCCGTGGTGCCCCTTCCGGGAAGTCGGAAACAGTTCCCGCCTGATTGCTTACGAAAGAGCTATGCAACTGTTCTAGCAGTGTTTCCCAGAGCCTGGTATAGATCTGTTCACCTTCCCGGTAAGCATAGTAACCATTTTCGACCGGTATAACAATGGTTTCAGGAAAAATAATCTGTTCCGGCGGGCGGGGCTGCTCGATAATCACCCTTTCATAAATATCCTCGGCGGTTGCCAACTCGGCAGGTTGCTGCCCGTACCATAGTTGATAGGTCTGAAATAGGCTTAAACAGACCAAGACCAGTAGAATAATGCTCTTTAAGCGCTCTTTCATCAAATGGTAACAGCTCCTTCAACCGGTCCGGGCAGGGTAAAATAGACTCTTGTTCCCCTGCCTGGATCACTTTCTATCCAGATTCTGCCACCATGTCCTTCAACTACCTTGCGAACAATCGAAAGACCCAGCCCTGTCCCGCCAAAATCTCTGCTGCGCGTCTTCTCAACCCGGTAGAAGCGTTCAAAAATGCGCGGCAACTCCTTTTCTGGAATTCCTGAACCGGTGTCGGCAATGCAAACTTTGACACTTTCTGTGTCAGCTGTGGCGCTAATGTCAATGCTACCACCCGTTCCGGTATATTTAATAGCGTTGATCAAAAGGTTTGAAAAAACATGCATCACCTTATCGCGATCAACTAACACCGGACAATCAGCAAAGTCTGTGGCTATGCTGATTTTTGGGTGTATTACCCCCTGTTTAAGTTTAAGATTATCTACCGCTTCCTGTGCCAAATCTTTGAGGTTAATCAATGTTTTCTGCCAGTAAATGCGCCCTGCATCCATTTGTGATAAGGTGAGCAAATCTTTTACCATTGCTACCATACGGTCCGTCTCTGCCGATAAAACTTTTAAGAATCGATTGCGTACCTGCGGATCTTCAGCAGCGCCGTCCAGCAGGGTTTCAACATAGCTCTTTATTGTAGAAAGCGGGGTTCGCAGTTCGTGGGATACGTCAGCGACAAATTCTTCCTGCATCCGGGCTAAATCTCTTTCCCGCGTGACATCGTGGATCACGATCAAGGTCCCGTTTAGCTTGCCTTTTTCTATTTTAAAAGGGGCAATCTTAATCTCTACAGTATAACTGTCAGCGGGGCCTGCTATCTCAGCCATGTATGGCTCCTGGTCGTGTAAATAATGGCGCACGGCACCTTGTCCGATTAAGTTGCGCAAAAGATGAAATCCGGAGCGGCCCATCGTTGGGACCTTTAAATCCATGATCCGGATTAAGTTACGTGCCGATGGATTGATCTGAATCACATAACCTTTTCCATCAAGAGCAATAATCCCGTCAGTCATATTATTAATAATCGCCTCTACCTTACTTTTTTCCGAGGACATCTCATCAATGGTCTGACTGAGCTGCTCTGCCAGGTAGTTGAAAGTATGACCCAACTGGCCAATCTCATCTGCAGTCTGGACCTTGATCTTGACAGAAAAATCACCACCGGCCATATAATTAGCCTGATCCGTGACTTCCTTAATCGGTGAAGTAATTGTCCTGGTGAGGATCACCCCTAAGAAAAAGCAAATCAGTAAGGCCAGCAAGACTCCAGTCAGTAAAATGGTTTTTACTTCGTTTAGAGTATGATCAACCGCCTGCAGCGAACCGCTCAGGTAGATCACGCCAATGGTGCTCTGTTCGCTGGTTACGGGATAAGCCAGATAGTAGCGCCTTTCCTGGCCTACCGGGTCAAAGCGAATCACATCGCTCATGTGGCCGGCCAGAGCACGGGTAATTTCATCTCTGATCAGACGACGACCGATCAAGGCCTGACTGCCGGAAGTGCCAACAATCTGGGCATAACTGTCAAGAATGATGATCTCCATCGTATAAAGATCCCTAAATTCACGGGCCAGGCGCACGGTATCTTCCGCCCAGCCCTGGCCTTCTCCGAGAGTCGGCTGCATAAAAACGGAGAGCAGTCGTGCCTGATTTTCTAAGCCTTCTTTATAATTATTTAAATAGTACTGCTCCAGTGACTGGACAAGATAGACGCTGATCAGCTGCAGCGAAAAGAGAATGAGCATTAGAAAAACAAAAATAATTTTCCACTGGAGGCTATTAAAGAGTTTACCTCCACTTAAAATAATAGCCGACACCTCTTTTTGTGTGAATGATTTCTGGTTTTGCCGGGTTATTTTCCAGTTTTTCACGCAAGCGGCGAACGGTCACATCAACGGTTCGCTCTTCGCCCACATACTCATAACCCCAAACCTGATTTAGTAGCTGTTCCCGGCTAAAAATAAAACCAGGTCTGTTCATCAGGAATAGCAATAAGTTATATTCCCTAAAAGTAAGCTCTACAGGCTGTTCCTGGAAACTAACCTGCATCAGATCGCGATCGACGGTCACCGGACCGATGCTTAACTTGCCCTGTTCTGTCTGGAGTCTTTTGCTGCCGGCATCGCTGCGCCGCAGGATCGCTCTGATCCTGGCGGTGATTTCCCTGGCGCTGAAAGGCTTTGTAACATAGTCGTCCGCACCCAACTCCAGACCCAGTACCTTATCGGTCTCCAGTTCTTTTGCAGTCAGCATAATGATCGGTATATCGCGGGTCGCCCGGATTTCACGGCAGACCGTGAAGCCATCCTTCTTTGGCAGCATAATATCTAAAACGATCAAGTCTGGATCATTCTCCCCGACCATGCGCAGAGCTTCTTCACCATCATATGCTGTATGAACCAGGTACCCTTCTTTTTCGAGATTATACTGAAGGATTTCCACAATCGGCTTTTCATCATCAACAATCAGTATTTTCTTCAAACGATCATTCACCCCTAAAACAGATGTTTTAGATGAAGATTGATTCTTAAAAGTTTAACCTGAATACTGTTTCGCGATCTGTCCAGAAAACCCTGTTAGAACAGAGAATTGCATAAAAAGCCCTTCCCTTAGCATAAGAGAAGGGCTAACCTGCCATAAAATAATGTTACGGAGTGAAAAATTGCAGTGGATCAATCGGAGTATGCTGGTAATAAGTTAGCCATTCACCGGTACCATCGTCAAGCCGCACTTCAAAATGGAGGTGAGGACCCGTTGAACGTCCTGTTGAACCAGCCTTGGCAATTATGTCTCCCTGCTGGACAGCATCGCCTTCTTTTACCAGGTTTTGACTGTTGTGCAGGTATAATGTCCAGAAAGACCCGTGGTACAAAATAAGATAATTGCCCTGAGGACCACCGTAGCCGGAAAACCAGACAACTCCGCTGTCTGTAGCCAAAATGTTGGTACCTGTGTTGGCATGAATATCAATGCCTGTATGCCAGGAGCTGAAGCCCCGGCCAGGGGTTATCTCCCCACCGCCTTCCACCGGCCAAATGAAACGGCCTGTTCCCACAGCAGGAACTTTTGCTGTTCCAACAGTTTCAACCTGGGTTACCGGCTCGGAGATAATCTCTTCCCTGACCTTGATTCGATCCACTTCAACGCCATTCTCACGAGTTAGATGGTAAACCACCTCTTTGAGGCCTTCTTCTCCCTCAACGGTAATTTCCCTTTGCACCACCCACAGTTGATCGTTATAAACATACTCGACCTCGAAGGGGATCTCTTCTCTAACCACCGCTTCTTCAACCGTAGTGACACTGACATTCTGCTTTTTGATTACCGGCAGATCGGCTGTTTCTTCCGGATCTTCGGATAAGTAAATGATTGAGAAAGGAAGATCATAATACCCCGGGGCAGAACCATTACCTTGCACCAGCAGATCTACTGAGGGCGGTAAAAGAGCCAACTGCCGATCCTCTTGCGATGTAATACCCGTAAGCAGGACTACCACATCTTCGGGTTCTAAAATTGATTCGGGATCAGCTGTACCTGGCTCAATGGCCAGTTCTTGATCGATCTTAGCAGTAATGGTTTTTGTTCCGTAACCATTTGTAGTATAGATACTTTTCAATTCGCCAACGACCAGGTCAAGGGCATCTTCGTCGCGGACCGCAACAAATGGTTCGCCATCTACAGTAATCACATAAGCATCCGTTGTAAAAGTAAGCTGCTGTCTGATTTCCGACTGAACCTCATTGATGGTAGGCTTCGCGCCGGGCCTGAATTCTTTGATCAGCAATACTTCCGCAGCGGGTTTCATCGTCATACCGTATAGATTACCACAGCGGTCAGTTAAATGGGCAATAAACCCTTCGACCTCTTTTGCGCTTTTAACAATGCCGACTTCCCGTTCATTTAATTTAACAACATACACGTAGTTACTAAGATAGTCGTGCATGCCAAGCGACAAAACTACTGTACAGACCACCAATACCAGAAAAGAAAGCCTGCTGACCTTTCCGGAGCTGAATCTGCTTTTTAACAATTTGCTGATGCTATTTGTAAATATGGATCCTCTAATCTTTGGCCTTTTACCTGCAGGCACCATTTGGACAGACCATTTTTTCATTAAGTAGATCCTTTCTCTATACTGATGCTGTGGTCAATCCTGCATATTATTAGTCTATTCATGAAACACCTGAAACGGCAGATCAGCCGAATAAAAAAAACGGCGTGGCCTGTTAAGCGATCCGCTAAGCAGAAGTATTATAACATTTGAGGGCAATCAGGGCAAGCGAGTAAGAATTTCCCTTGCGGCAAGCATTCCGGTAGCTGAAGCCTGAATTAAACCGCGGGTGATCCCTGCACCGTCGCCGACAGCGAAAAGATTTTTAATCTCTGTCTCTAATTTAGCGCTCAGGTTTAGCCGGTAAGAGTAAAACTTGACTTCCACCCCGTAAAGCAGGGTGTGTCTCGAGTGAACTCCTGGCGCCAGCTTATCAAGGGCTTCGAGCATCTCCACAATAGCCAGCAGGTAGCGGTAGGGTAGAACTAGACTTAAATCTCCGGGAGTTGCCTCAGTCAGTGTTGGACGGACCAGACCGCGGCGAATACGTTCCTCCGTTGAACGTCTGCCCATTAGCAGGTCACCTAAGCGCTGAACAATGACTCCGTCCCCTAGCATGTTAGCCAGGCTTGCTATATAGCGTCCATAACGAATTGGCTCATTGAATGGTTCAGTAAAGGATTTACTGACCAGGAGGGCAAAGTTAGTATTATTGGTGTGGGTTTCAGCGAAGCTATGACCGTTAACGGTAACAAGACCGTCGCTGTTTTCAGTTACCACCACCCCGTAAGGGTTCATGCAGAAAGTGCGAATCCGATCATCAAACTGGCTGGTAAAATAGATCAATTTTGACTCATAGATTTGGTTGGTTATATTTTCCATGATCACTGCTGGCACTTCAACCCTAACCCCGATGTCTACCGGATTATTCATCCCTTTTAAGCCCAGGCGAATTGACTCCCGGTGCATCCATTCAGCTCCAACACGTCCCGGGCCGCAGATCACATAATTAGCTTCGTAATTATCACCGTTGGCCAGCTTAACTCCACTCACAACCCCGTCCCTGACCATAATTTCAGATACAGTTGTCTGCATTAGAATGTCAACCCGGCCGGATAGCAAGTTGTGCATCTTTTCTAAGACTCGATAACAGTTTTCTGTACCAAGGTGTCTGATTTTTGCTGGAACCAGATTTAAACCTGCAGCAGCTGCCCGGCGCTCCATATCTTTAACAGCTTCCAGATCCGTGCCGTAAATCTTTTCCGTTGCGCCATAGGAGAGGTAGATCCGGTCAACTTCATCAATCAGCCTTTCTACCAAATCCTGATCAATAAACTCGTTCAGAAATCCTCCGAACGCAGGGGTCAGGGTGAGCTTGCCATCGCTGAAAGCGCCGGCTCCACCCCAGCCACTGGTGATTGCACAGGGATTACAACGCAGACAACGTCCGTACTCCCTCTGGGTTTTACATTTTCTTTTATCCAGCGGTGCGCCTTGATCAATAATTAAAATCCTGGCATCGCATTTGGCTGTCAGCTCCAGGGCAGCAAAGATCCCGGCCGGACCGGCGCCGATAATAATCACATCATAGCTTGGCTTCAAATTATTCATAATTAACCTTCTTCACGCAGCGATTCGCTGGCCTTGTTTGTAAACTTGGTAAACCGATCGATAAAATAAAGTTCAATCTGGCCGGTGGGGCCATTTCGCTGCTTGGCGATGTTAATCTCTGTGAGATTTCCTTTATCAGAATTTTTATCGTAGTAGGAATCCCGGTAGATAAACATAACTAAATCAGCATTGGCTTCAATTCCGCCGGATTCCATCAGGTCGCTCAGTATTGGCCGCTTATCATTGCGTTTTTCCACCGCGCGGCTTAACTGCGAAAGAGCTACCACCGGTATGCTGAGTTCCTTGGCAAGCGCTTTAAGTGATCTGGAAATCTCGGAGAGCTCCTGTTGGCGGTTTTCCGAGCGGCTAAATCCACGCATCAGCTGCAAATAGTCAACAAATATCACATCAAGACCCTTTTCTGCTTTAAGCCGGCGAGCCTTTGCACGAACCTCCATCACTGAAAGGTTGCCGCTGTCATCAATATATAGTGGCGAATCACTCAGCGGCCCCACTGCCCGGGTCAGCTTCGACCATTCATCTTGCGTCAGGTTTCCCCGACGCATATTCTGGGCATCAATCTGTGCCTCGGCACAAAGCAGACGTTGAGCCAGCTGTTCTTTTGACATTTCCATGCTAAAGAAAGCCGTCGGCTTTTTTTCTTTCACCGCAATCTGTTGTGTCATATTAAGAGCCAGTGTGGTTTTACCCATACTGGGGCGGGCGGCAATAATGATCAGATCGGAACCTTGCAGGCCAGAGGTTATGCGGTTTAAGTCAATGAAGCCAGTCGAAAGTCCGGTAATGCCTTTCTTTTCATCGTATAATTTTTCGATCCGATCAAAAGCCTGAACCAGCACTTCTTTTAGGGATGCGAAGCCTTGATATTTTCCACGACTGCCGATTTCGAAAATCAACCGCTCTGCTTCATCCAAGAACTCATCCACGTTGTGAGGAGCATCAAAACTTCGGGTTACTATACCGGTCGCTGCCTGAATTAGGGAACGTAAGATAGCTTTTTCCCGGACTATTTGTGCATGATACTGGACATTGGCTGCCGTGGGAACAACATTGGCCAATTGCACCAGGTAAGCACTGCCGCCAATCTCTTCCAGACATTTATTCTTTTGCAGTTCGGCGCTAAGGGTGATGGTATCTACCGGCTCACCTTTTTCACTTAAAGCCACTGCCGCTGCAAATATTCTCTGGTGGGCAGTGCTGTAAAAATCATTTTCCACCAGCAGTTCGGCAGCAGCAAAAATTGCTTCCCGATCGATAATCATCGAACCGAGCACTGATTGCTCTGCTTCTTTGCTTTGTGGCGGAACCCGGTCACTGATTACAACCACGGCCATCCTGCCCCCTTTTGGTCTTTAAGCTTCCTTTTCAACCAGGATTTTGAGCTCTGCCTTGATCCCCGGATAAAGGCGGACATAGGCTTTAAAACATCCGATTAACTTGATCGGTTCTTCAAGCTCGATCCGTTTTTTTTCTACTTCAAATCCGCTTTGTTTTAGTTTTTCGGCAATATCCCCCGGGGTTACCGACCCGAAGAGGCGCCCTCCCTCACCGGCTGGCATTGTAAATAAGAGATTATGCCGGGAGAGTCGATCAGCCTGCTGCCTGGCCACCTCTTCCTGCTCTTTGTGATCAGCTTCAAGCTTTGCTTTTTGCTGTTGCCATTCTTTCAGACGCTGGGCGGTAGCCTCAAAAGCCAGCCGTCGTGGTAGTAAATGGTTACGGGCGTAACCAGTTGCCACCTCTTTTAACTCACCGCGCTTACCGAGGTTGGCAACATCCTGATTGAGGATTACTTTCATTGGAAACGCTCCCTTCGCTTGGTTCGAACGCATAAACATTATTCGCTGCTTGGAGCTTTCTATCCTGCATAAAAAAAGGGCCCGGTTTATTATCCAGGCACCTTCTCTCTTCGATTTACAAGCTGCTCTCTTTTTCCTCCGGTTTTTACTCGGAGGTAAAAGGCATCAGCGCCATAATTCTGGCTCTCTTGATTGCTTTGGTCAGCTGGCGTTGGTGCTTGGCACAGTTGCCGGAAATACGGCGGGGCAGTACTTTGCCTCTCTCCGTGACAAAACGCTTTAGCTTCTCATATTGTTTGTAATCAACATTTACTATTTTATCAACACAATAGCTGCATATTTTTCTTTTAGGTTTCCGTCCTCGATCGCGCCTCAAGTAAAAACCTCCTTCCACTAAAAGGGGACATCGTCCTCACTGATATTAATATCATCAACATTGGGACCATAATCCTCACTGCTTTTTGCATCTTCGGCAGAACGACCACCACGGTCTAAGAACCTGACATTGTCGGCAACCACTTCCGCTACTTTGCGCTTTACGCCCTGATTATCTTCGTATGACCGGATCTGCAAGCGCCCGGTTACTGCCGACATACTGCCTTTTTGCAGGTAATTAGCACAGTTCTCGGCCAGCTTTCGCCAGGTAACGATGTTAATAAAATCGGCTTCTCTTTCTCCCTGCTGGTTGGTATACGGACGGTCAATCGCAAGGGTGAAAGAAGCCACCGGCACTCCGTTACCGGGTGTGTAGCGCAACTCGGGGTCGCGAGTTAGGCGACCGATTAAAACAACCTGGTTTAGCATTTATGACACCGTCCCTTCAAAACTACTCTGCAGGCTTCTCTTCTTCCGGTTCTGCTTCAGCTTCTTGTTGCTCTGCATCAGCAGAGGCATCTTCTGTCTCGTCTTCCCCTTCTGCAACAGTTTCAGCTTCTTCATCTTCTGCTTCTTCATCTTCAGTGTCGGTTCTTTCATCAGTGCCTGTGGCAAGCACTTCTGTTTCCTCTGTAACCGCTTCTTCCTCCTGAAGTGTATCAACCGCAGCAGCCTCAGCGGCAGCTTTGTCCGCAGCAGCTTCGAAATCCTTCTCGTCAATCGCCACGACCATGTAGCGAATAACCGCATCTGTTACCCTAAAGTAGTGTTCGAGTTCGGGGATGATAGCACCATCACCACTGAAGTAAACCAGATAGTACTGACCTTCGCGGAGTTTGTTGATTTCATAGGATAGTTTTCGTTTCCGCCAATCCAAGACGGTTGAAACCGTGCCGCCCTGCTTGGCAATAACCGCAGTCAAACCGCTTACTGCTTCTTCCTGCTCATTCGCCTCAAGATCGGTACGAATGATCATCATAATCTCGTATAGACCCATCTTTTTCACCTCCCTCTGGACTAGTGGCCCCTTACTGACAAGGAGCAGGGAATTTCCTGAAACATGATAGCATATCCTTAAATCTGAAGCAAGCTTTTGTGCCACCGTTAGTGTGCCACCATTTGTGTTTGCCCCTCGTGGCAAATTTACAGCCAAGGAACCTGTTGGTCAGGAGCGAAAACGGACGAAGAGTACATCACCATCCTGAACCTGATAATCTTTACCCTCAGTCCGGCTTAGCCCCCGGTCTCGCACCGCTGTCAGGGAACCGGTAAAGGCTAACTGCTCCCAGCTAATGACTTCCACATTGATGAATCCTTTTTCCATCTCTGTATGAATCTTTCCGGCCGCTTTAACCACCTTGGTCCCCCGGGGAACAACCCAGGCCTTAGCTTCATCGCCTTTTACCGTATAAAAAGTGAGCAGTTGCAGCAAATCAAAGCAACGCTGTAAAAGCATGGTAATCCTGCTTTCTTTCATTCCGAATGCTTCCAGGTACTGAGATCTCTCACCGGGTTGTAAATCTATTAATTCAGCTTCCAGGCGACCACAGAGGGCCAAATAGGTTTGATCGCCAAAGAAAGTAAGCGGATCACCATCATTAAAGTCATCTTCATGATTGTAGACATAGAGCATCGTTTTTCCAGTTAGCAGTGAGAGTTGCTCGACAATAATTTTCTCTTCCGGGGTGAAAGTTAAGTTACGGAGAGGCATTCCTTCATTGAGGTAACGTTCCATCATTACCAGTGTTTCCAATTCAAAACGGGCACCTTGATCGCCACTTTTCAACTTCGGTTCCGTCTTTTCTCTGCGCCTTCTAATCGTCTCGAGATCGGCAAGTGCTAATTCGAGGTTAATGATTTCTATTTTTTCAGCCTGGTTATCAAAGCCACCCTGCTCGCGATCAAATAACGCCACCACGTGAATAAGAAGATCAACATTGCGTAAATGCCCAAGAAACTGATTACCCAGGCCTTCACCCCGGCTAGCCCCTTTGACCAAACCAGCTACATCAATTATTTCAATGGTTGCCGGGGTCATTTTTTTTGAGCCACAGGCAGCCGCAAGCGAGATAAGGCGCAGATCTTCAGGCGAGACGATTGCTTTGTTCGGGTCAACGGTGGAAAAGGGATAGCTAGCAATTGTGACATCATGGGCTGTTATTGCTTTAAAGATTGTTGATTTTCCAGCATTCGGCAAACCGACCAGGCCACAACTCCAACCCATCTTGCACCCCTAAATCTTTAGTCTTCCTGCTCTTGATCCGGATCAAAAACTGTTTTAACTCTGCGGACAAAGCGAGAACGGGGAATCAGCACACTACGACCGCAGTTTTCACACTTCAGGCGAAAATCCATTCCAACCCTAATGATTAGCCAGCTATTGGCGCCACAGGGATGACCTTTTTTCATTTGCACTCTCTGACCCACTGTATAATTATCCATATCCACCTGCACCGGAGTCTAAAGCTTTTCGATAATCCCGGCTATTTGCTTGTAGACCTGATCAATTTCAAGGTTACCATCAATGCGTTCCAGCAGATTTTTATCCTGGTAAAATTTAACCAGTGGTTCGGTTTGATTCTTGTAAACCTGCAACCGCTCTCGAACAGTTTCCAGAGTATCATCCTCCCGCTGAAAAAGATCTCCACCACACTGGTCACAAACATTGCGAACCTGGGGAGGCTTGAATTTCAAGTGATAACTGGCACCGCAGTCTGAACAAACCCTGCGGCTCGTTAACCTTTCAATCAGCTCTTTCTCATCAACTTCGATCGAGAATACCCGATCAATTCCAGAACAAACGGTTGGCAGTACCTGCTCCAGAAATATCGCCTGACTTACCGTTCGCGGAAAACCATCCAGCAATGCCCCCTTTGCGCAGTCAGGATCCTGTAGCCGTTCCCTGACGATTTCAACAACCAGCTCATCAGGAACAAGCTGCCCCTGATCCATGAACTGCTTGGCCTTACGGCCCAAAGCAGTCGCTGTTTTTACTGCATTCCTGAGCATATCTCCTGTCGCTATATAAGCCAGCTGCTTTTCTTTGACTATCCTTTCCGCCTGAGTGCCTTTACCGGCGCCCGGAGGACCCAACAGAATAATTAACAACATGACCCCTCATTTCCGATAAAAATAGTCAGCCTACGAGACAGATCAACGACAGTGCAACCTTGTAAGCAACTGATCAGGATTGTGGTTTCGCCTGTTCACTGCTTTTATCTTTTCCTGTTTGAAAATGGGTGGCGCCTTCGCTGGTTTTCATATCCAGGCTGCCATCTAAGACAGCTCCGTCTTCTACATGTAAAGCGTTCGCTTTAAAGTTACCCTTGGCCACTGCTGTTCTTTTCAGCTCAAGCCTGCCTCCGGCTTCGATTGAACCCTCAAAACGACCAGCAATAGTGACATTACGAACTTTGAGATCCGCCGCTACTACACCACTTTCACCAACTATTAAGTCTCCTTTGTTATCAACCTGACCTTCCACTTTGCCATCAATGCGAATAGAGCCTTTACTTTCCAGTGTTCCCTTAAAAGAAGTATCCTTACCAATTAGGGTGTTCACTTTGTCTGGCGGTGTATCCAAATTGTCTTTTTTAAACATTCATATCCCTCCCGATTTAAAAGCTGGAAATGCTTGCTACTGCAAATAATTAGAAGGATTGACAGGAGAACCTTTAAAGAGAACTTCATAATGAAGGTGTGTTCCGGTAGTCCTTCCGGAGGCCCCCATATACCCAACAGTTTGTCCTCGCTCGACCAGATCGCCGTCATCGACGATAAAACCGGATAGGTGGGCATAAAGCGTTTCATAACCATACCCGTGATCGATGACAACAGTATGACCATAACTGCCCCGGTAACCGGTAAAAATCACTTTTCCATCAGCAGAGGCCCAGATTGCCGATCCGTAAGCCCCGATAATGTCAACCCCGGTATGAAACTGATAGCCACTGGTATAGGGAATTTTACGCATCCCAAAACCGGAGGAAATCCGACCCCTTGCCGGCCAGATTGAAGGCTTGGCGTCAGCCTGAACAACATATTCGCTGACCAGATCGAGAGTTTCCGAACGTTCCGGCACCAGACTCTGCAGGATAATTATATTTTGAGAGGCCCTCCCCAAGACACCATCTGCCTCCGATCCGCCACCGTAAAGTGACCCTGCGAATAAATCAGGCTCATCAGATCCGCCACGGTAGTAACCAAAACCCTCTCCTGAATCTCCATTCACCTCATTTAAGATCTCCTCAACATCGAGATCAAGCTTTTCAGTTACAAATATGACCAGATCATCGATCACCCTGACTTGCTCGACCATCCTCTGTGTCTCGGCCGCCAGAGCATTAATCTCCTCCTGCTGAGCCCGGTTCATCTCTCTCAAAGCATAGACCTCACGCGCGTCCGCCAAAACCCTGATATAAGAAAAAACGAGCAAACAAAGTCCGGCTACTATCAAAACTAGTAAAGAAACAGCCAACTGTACAGCAAAAAGTGGAAGCCGAGCAGAATAAGTCGACTCTTCAGAATGAGGAATGATCATTATAGTAAAGCTTCGCTTATTTTTAACAGACATACAATAACAGTCCTTTACAAACCGGACAGCCAACAGCTACTGCGCGACCGATTAAAACACTTTGTCGATTATAACACAGTTTTTCCGAACCAGACAAAAGGGTAATCAGTTACCGTAAACAAGAAAATGTTTCACGTGAAACACCCGGGCATAGCATGGCGTTTCACGTGAAACATTATTTAAAGACCTTCGGGCAGCAACTTGGCAATTAAGCGCTCGAGATCTTCTTCTCCATAATAATGAATCTCGATCGTGCCTCCGCTCTTTAAAGGCTTAATTCTCACCTTTGTTCCCAAACGGCGCTGAATCTGGAGTTGCAGTTCTGATGTAAGTGGATCTTCTGCCGCTACCCGCTTATTCTCCATGCTCGTCCTGTTTTTCTTTTCTGTTCGCTCCGAAAGCTTTTCAGCTTCTCTCGCCGTTAGCCCTTCTTCGACTATTTTTTGGGCGAACTCTTCCTGTTTTAGCTGGTCAGTGATAGTAAGCAGCGGTCTGGCCTGCCCTGCAGTTAACTTTCCCCGGGCTATCAGGTCGAGGATATTTTTGGGAAGGGCTAGAAGCCTGACGCTATTTGCGATCGCCGGACGGCTCTTCCCCAGTCTCTGCGCCAGATCTTCCTGGGTGTAGTTGTAATCCTTCATCAGTTGCCGGTATGCGGCGGCTTCTTCAACGGGGTTTAAATCTTCTCGCTGAAGGTTCTCAATCAGAGCAATTTCGAGCATTGCTTTGTTATCGTAGCTTCTGACAATCGCCGGGATGCTCTTCAAGCCGGCCAGCTTCGCCGCCCGGCACCGACGTTCACCGGCAACCAGGTAGTAATCAGCGTCACTGCCGGTTGGGCAAACGACAATCGCCTGCAGAACCCCGTGCTCCCTGATTGACTGAGCCAGCTCTTCAAGCTTCTCCTGGTCAAAGTTTTCTCGCGGCTGATAAGGGTTCGGCCTGATTTTTTCGAGTGCTATCTCGCTTTTCTCTACATCGGATTCGGTGTCAAACGCATCGGGGATCAGGGCACCTAGCCCTTTTCCCAGTCGTCTTTTGTCGCTCATCTTGTCAGCACCTCCCGGGCCAGATCAAGGTGTAGCTCCGCTCCCCTGCTGCGGGGGTCATATTCAAGGATATGCTTTCCATAACTAGGCGCTTCGCTTAACCTGACATTCCTCGGAATAACAGTATTAAATACGTATTGTTTAAAATACTTGCGGACTTCTTCGGCAACCTGCTCGGAGAGGTTGGTGCGACTGTCATACATGGTCAGCAAGACACCTTCAATGCGTAGATCCTTATTTAAATGTTTGCGGACCAGGGCTATTGTGTTCATCAGCTGTCCCAAACCTTCCAGGGCATAGTACTCGCACTGGATAGGAATCAGAATACCGTCAGCTGCCGTGAGAGCGTTGAGGGTAAGGAGACCGAGTGAAGGCGGGCAGTCGATGATGACAAAGTCATATTTACTACGAATCGGTTCCAAGGCCCTTTTCATTCGCCCCTCCCGCTTATCCATATCCACTAGTTCAATTTCTGCGCCAGCGAGTTGGATGGTTGCCGGAACAACAGATAGACCTGGCCATTTTGAGGCCCTGATTACTTCCATCAAAGGAAGATCGTCAATTAAAACGTTGTAAATACAGCTTTTCTCTTCGTTTTTATTGAATCCAACGCCGCTTGTTGAGTTACCCTGAGGATCTGTGTCGATCAGCAGGACCTTTGAACCGCCGGCCGCCAGAGAAGCACTCAGGTTGATGGCTGTTGTGGTTTTACCCACGCCTCCCTTCTGGTTGGCGATGGCCATTACACGTCCCATTTCATCTCTCCTAACTTTTCACAATCTATAAGCTACCCGGTTTTTAAACCCTGTTATTTCGCGCTTCAATCATCTCTTTCGTCAGGCGAATCGTTACCTCAATATAATCTTGTTCAACCGTCTCGTCCACCTCAGGGTAAAGGCCCGCGTTGTGCATTACAGACACTGCCTCCCTGATTGTGTTCAAAACGATCCTCATGTCACGAATAATCGGCTTGGTTCGTCCGTTCGTCTTCCGCTCTCCCCTGGTTTCCTGGATCCGATCGATCCTTTTTTCGGCCTGACTGACGGTAAGACCCCTCTCCGATATCTCGTGGATCATTTTCAGTTGTACTTCTTCAGAATCAAGCCTGAGCAGGGCCCGGGCATGACGCTCTGTAAGCCCGTTCTTTAGGAGTTTATTTCTGATATCATCACTGAGCTTAAGCAGCCTGATTTTGTTGGCGATTGTGGACTGGCTTTTCCCTAACCGCTGCGCCAGTTGCTCCTGAGTAAGATTGAAATTTTTCATCAAGTTGGTATAGCCCATGGCTTCTTCAATATAGTTCAGATTTTCACGCTGCAGGTTCTCAATTAGGGCAACTGTTGCCATGGCGTTGTCTGAAAGAGTCTTGACTGAAGCGGCCATCTTTTTCCAACCCAGTTTACGGCAGGCTAGATATCTACGCTCTCCCACAACTATTTGATAACCATCTCCAACTCGCCGGACCACAATCGGCTGAATAAGTCCGCAGGATTTAATTGACTGGGCCAGTTCACTAATTTTCTCCTCCGCTATTTCACGGCGGGGCTGAAAGGGGTTCGGCCTGATCCGGGCCAGATCGATGGCGAGAACATTTTCTGTAGTCGGTTCACTTTCTTGGAGTGGAAATTGATCCATCCATTCTTCTGTCATTTCACCAGCACCTTTTCTAAGATATGATACTTAGTTCTAATTTGACAAGCAGCCCTGCTTTCCTTCAATTCAGCCTGAAAAACAGTTACCTATCGGTAATAAATCCATTATTTTATTGGTCGACGCGCTGGTTTGCCTTCTGTACGTGGGTATTGTGCGGGTGTCAATACGACTTTCTCCACCATATAGATAACTCTTTTTTCACCTGTTGGCAATGTGTAGTCTAAACGTTCCGTCAGCTTCCCTCCGCATAATGTAAGCGCTCTTGCTGCTGCTTTCATCTCCTGCTCTCCACGTGGCCCCTTATAAAAAACGGCCTTCCCTCCGGGGAATAAGAGCGGCAGTGCAAGCTCTGCCAGCACAGCTGCTTTGGCAACGGCCTTGCTCAAGACGTAATCAAATTTTTCACGATAAGCACTATCCCGTCCGCAATTTTCTGCTCTTTCCCTGATGATATTGACATTTTTAAGTTCCAGTGAATGTACTGTTTCTTCCAGAAAAGCAGCTTTTTTCTGACTGGCATCAAGCAGAAATAGCTTACATTCCGGTAAGCAGATGGCCAGCGGAATACCCGGCAGTCCTCCTCCGCTTCCCAGATCAATAATACGACTGTTTTTTTCAAATGATCTGCTCTTAACTGGGAAAAGGCAATCGTAAATCTGTCGGTTAATCAAATCCTCAATTGAATTTTCTCCGGTGAGGCGCTGCTTTTTGAGGCCGGCCAGCAAGAGTGAACAATACTCTAGAAGCAAACCCTTTTTCTGCTCTTCCAGGGTCAGCCCGAGATTCTTGATGGCCTCATTGAGAACAATTTCCGGTTTAATCGCTTGATTCATTTTTACGCACCTGAAGCCTTTCGGTTACTTGCCCAGGCAAAACTGACTGAAAACCCGATCCAGCAGATCATCACCGGCTGTGTCCCCGGTGATCTGCCCCAAGGTTAACCAGACCTGCTGTAACAACAAGCTGGTGATCTCTGCCGGTTCAGAAAGCAGCGCCCTTTCAGCTTGCCTGATTCCGAGCAAGGCCTCAGTAAGGATCTCTTCCTGACGGAAAGTAATCAGAATCGGACTGTCGCTAAGCTCTCCAAAATGCTGGTCCAGTCCATCGGCCACGGCCTTTTCCAGTAAAGGGATACCAGAGCCTTTTAAAACAGAGACGGAAACTGCCGTCACTTCTCCAAATTGTTTCTTCACTTGATCAGCTGTAACTATTTGCGGTAAATCGCTTTTATTGATAATAACAATTAATCGTTGTTCTCCGCTGATCGGGGAAATCATCTTGACGATGTCCGGATCAAAGGGCAAGGAGCCATCGATCACCAGTAGGATCAGTTGAGCCTCTGCCGCAACAGACCTGGCTCTCTTTATACCCTCAACCTCAACCGGATCATCTGACCCCTGAATCCCAGCCGTATCAATCAATCGCAGCGGATAACCGCCGAGCATCAAGGATCCTTCGAGCAGATCGCGGGTGGTGCCCGGAAGCTCATGCACAATCGCTTTCTGATCTCCCAGTAACCTGTTGAGAAGGGAGGACTTGCCAACATTTGGCTTGCCGATTATTGCAACGGCCACTCCCTCCTGATAAGCTCTGTTCCTGGTAACTCCTTGCAACAGCGTCTCTAATTTATCTTTAATCGCCAGCAGTTCGATCTGCGTTGCTGCGATGGTTGGCAGTTCGTCCATGAACTCCTCCGGATAATCTATTTCGGCTTCAATTGGAGCCCTGACCTCAATGATCCGATCCCGGATGTCGTTTACTGTTTTTGCCAGCATTCCCTGGAGGGTTCGCAGGGACGCTTTCGTTGCCTCTTCTGAACGGGCGCGGATCAGACCAATGACCGCCTCCGCCTGGCTAAGATCGATGCGCCCGTTTAGAAAAGCTCTTTTTGTAAATTCACCCGGCTCGGCAAGCCTGATGTCCATAGCCAATAAGATCTTTAAAACAGCACGCAGGTTAATGATCCCACTGTGGCAATTTATTTCAACCAGATCTTCACGGGTGTAGGTATGAGGAGCAGGCATGAAGGAGACCAATGCTTCATCAATGATTTCACCATTTTGATCTTTCACTGTTCCATAATAAAGGTATCTCGGTTTCGGATAGTCCGGCTCGTTGCTTTTGTGGCATTCAAATATTTTCCGGACTAAAGGGAAGGACTCCGAACCGCTCAATCTGACAATACCGATGCCACCTTCGCCAAGAGGAGTGCTGATAGCCACAATTGTATCATTGCTGTTTTTCTTAGCTTCTATTGCCACATAATCACATCTTTTCATGTTGTTTCAGGCATAATAAAAGCCGCCCCAAATACAGTACTGGGGCGGCAGTAATCAACCATTTTAGCGTGGAGCTACAATAACTTTTCTGAAAGGCTCCTGCCCCGAACTGTAAGTGGTAACATCCAAATCATCCTGCAAGGCTAAATGAATAATGCGCCGTTCCTGCGGAGTCATCGGTTCAAGTGCCTGTTCATAGCCTCCGGAGCTTACTTTTTTTGCGACACTCCGAGCCAGCTGTGTGAGGGTTTTTTCCCGCCTTTGGCGATACTTTTCAACATCAACAACCACCATTTTATTCAGGCCGGGAAACTGCCTTCTGACAATGATGTTTAGTAAGTACTGTAAATCACCCAGTGTCCTACCGCGCCTGCCGATCAGGGCTCCAACTTCGTTTCCCTCTATTTCTGCTTCCAGCTTTTCTTCATCTTCATCAACCCATACTATGCCACTGATGTTCATCAACTTGAGCAGGGTGGATAGGTACTCTTTTAGAAACTGGTCTGTTGTTTGCAGGGGGCTAACCTTTACCCTTGCCTCTTTGCTACCGATCAGACCCAAGATGCCCGATGACGGCTCACCTAAGATTTCAATCCTGGCATTATCTTTCTTTATGCCCAATTTTAATAGCGCTTTCTCAACTGCTTCATCGACAGTTTTACCAGTTTCTTCATATCCGCTCATCTTTTTCCCTTTCCCTTTTTTGACCGCGGCTTAGCTGTCTTTTCTTCCTTTTCTGGTGTCTCCGTTTTTGCATCTGTCCGATCTTCCCGATCAGCAATTAGCTGATCTTTATTGCTCTTCTTGTCCTGAGCTTCAGCAGCTACCGGGGCTTTTTCTTTCTCTTTTATGGCATCGAGGTGCACAATCAGTTTATGCTGTCCGATAGAAAAAACATTATTCATGATCCAGTAGATTACCAATCCTACGGGAAAACTGAAGCTGAAAACGGTAATCATAACCGGCATCATGTAAAGCATCATTTTTTGACTGCTGTCCGAGGACATCGACATTTGTGAATAGAGGTAAGTTGTTGCTCCGGCGATTAAAGGGAATATATAGTAATAGCTGAATTGACTCGTAAAAGCAGAAAAACTCAAGTTGGTCAGGGGAATTTTCAGTAGATCAATCAGTTCCGCTGACTGAAAAAGATATTGATTGATAACATTCATATCCAAATATTTACCGGCATCCTGCAACAGCCTGAAGATGCCAATAAGAACCGGAAACTGCACCAAAAGCGGTAGACAGCCGGCCAGTGGATTCATGTTGTTCTCCCGCATGAATTCAGACATCGCCTGGTTTTGTTTCTCTTTATCATCCTTATATTTTTGTTGAATCTTTTTCATCTCAGGCTGTAGTGCCTGCATTTTTTTTGCGGACTGAATCTGCTTGTTATTTAGGGGAAACGTTACCAGCTTAACCATTACGGTCATAATGATAATCGCCATTCCAAAGTTAGGGATATACTCGTATATAGCGCTGATAACAACCCCAAAAAATTGAGCTATAGCATCAATCATTCTTTTACCTCCTATATGGACCCTATTCTACAGGGTGATATCCTCCTGGGTTAAAGGGGTGGCAATGGGATAATCTCTTTAGTCCCATCACCAAACCCCTGCAAAGACCATACTTGTTCAGGGCATCATAGGTGTACTGTGAACAGGATGGATAAAAACGGCAAACCTTAGGTTTCAATGGTGAAATAAAGAGGCGATACAAGCTAATCAAAGCCATACAACCTTTTGTAACCAGCTGCTCCGGCTTGCTTACTGCTCTCTTTAAAAAAGCTGCCCTTTCTGGCACAGTTTAGTCAACTCCCTGAGTGCTTCATGAAAGTCCAGATCTGCAGAAGGATTACGGGCGATGAGAATAATATCATAACCCTTTTTTAACCTATTTTCCAGGTTTAAAAACGCTTCCTTAAAAAACCTTTTAATCCGGTTCCTGATGACGCTACCACCAACTTTTTTACTGATGGAAAAGCCGATTCGGTTGCATTCCGATCCGTTTGGGCAGTAATAAAGGACGATATTTTTTGAAACAACCGTCCTGCCGTAGCGGTAAACCCGCTTAAATTCCCAGTTTTTTTTAAGCCTGAACAGTGGCATCTTTTATGCGCTTAATCTTTTTCTCATTTTTTTCCTTCTTCTGCTGATAACCTGCCTTCCGGCCTGGCTGCTCATGCGTTTTAAAAAGCCGTGCACTCTTTTTCTTTGTCTTGTTTTAGGCTGATATGTTCTCTTCATCGGTAACCCCTTTGCTAATCGTTCATAATGTAAAAAAATTATACGTAATAATAATATATGTGTCAAGAAAACCTTCGTAAAACAAGGCCTGATCTTCTATTTTTTGCACAAACTAAGCTTTACAGCCACGCAGCTGATCTGTTAATATGTATCTTACGAAGCAGCAGCTATTTCGCCGATCTGTTTGTTTATCCACAGCTTTTGTTAACAACTCGAGGCATTGTTAATAACCATTCCGAAGGTAGCTTTTCCTGAGAGGTAATTAATGAACAATCAGTTAAATGAAATCTGGCAACTCACCCTCGAAGAGTTGAGCAAAGATGTCAACAAACCTAGTTTTGAGACCTGGTTTAAGCTTACCAAACCGGTATCTTTAGACAATGGATGTCTGGTTATTGAGGTTCCAAATGATTTTACCAAGGAGTGGTTTGAAACCCGTTTTCGCCAGCAGATTATAAACGCCCTAAAAGAAGTGACTACAGACGATCACCGGGTTAATTTTGTTATATCAACGCAATTCCAGTCAGAAGAAGACAGCATCGACCTTCAGACAGCTATAGCCGGAAATAATTATCCCAAAAACATTCCTTCGCTGAAAAACAGCGATAATGAATTTCTCCAGCATAACCATAAAATCGTTTCAAATTTCAATCCCCGTTATACTTTCAGTACTTTTGTTGTCGGAGCCTGTAACCGTCTCTCTCATGCTGCATCTCTGGCTGTAGCAGAGAGCCCTGCCCGCGCTTATAACCCACTTTTTATTTACGGTGGTGTGGGCCTCGGTAAAACCCATCTTCTGCATGCCATTGGCCAGTATACCCTGATAAATCATGGTTTCAACAGAGTCTACTATCTCTCATCCGAAAAATTCACTAATGAATTTATTAACGCCATTCGTGACAACAAAACATTAGATTTTCGTAATAAGTATCGTTATATGGATGTATTATTAATAGATGATATTCAGTTTTTAGCCGGTAAAGAACAAACTCAGGAAGAATTTTTTCACACTTTTAATGCCCTTCACGATAACAACAAACAGATAATCATTTCCAGCGATCGTCCTCCTAAAGAGATCCCAACATTGGAGGATCGTCTTCGCTCCAGGTTTGAGTGGGGCTTAATTACAGATTTGCAACCTCCTGATTTGGAAACAAGAACAGCTATCTTGAAGAAAAAAGCAAATTCCGACGGTATAGAGATGCCGGATCAGGTAATCCAGTACATTGCCGGAAAGGTAAACTCAAATATCCGAGAACTTGAAGGAGCCCTGATCAGGATTGTTGCCTATGCTTCACTATTTAAGACTCCGGTTACTATAGAACTGACTGAAACAGCCCTCCAGGATATTATCAACACCAGACAAAAGATTATTACCGTATCTATGATCATTAGTGAGACTGCTGATAATTTTAATCTGAATCCGGAAGAACTTCTTTCCAAAAAGAGAACTCAGGATATTGCTTTCGCCAGGCATGTTGCTATGTACTTATGCAGGATGTTAACCGACCTTTCTCTACCCAAAATCGGTGATGAATTTAGAGGTAGAGATCATACAACTGTTTTGCATGCTTTTAAAAAGATCGACCTTTTAATCCAAAAAAATAACGAACTTAAAAATCGTATTGAATTGATCATGAATAACATTCTGGATAACTCCTGATCAAGATGTGTATAAGTTCGTTGTTGCCCGGCTCTTTAAAGTTTACAACATCTTTATCTGATTTATGTACAGCTTAGTGGTGTTTTTTAAACAGCAATAATAAATTGCTCTTCTATAATATTGTTATACTGCTAATAAAAAAATGATTTTTTATTATCTCTATCCACAGTATAAACATGGTTTACTACTTCTACCTTATATATAAAATAAGTAATTCTAAAATCTATAGCTGTTGAAAAACAAATTTAAACCTAGCGGGAGGTTTTATGATGCAGATTGTAATAAATTCAACGGAGTTTAAAGATTGTCTCGAAAGTGTTGAGAAAATCCTTCCTACACGTTCAACAATGCCCGTCATAAATAATATTTATCTTGATACAAACCCTGGCTCACTGATCATCGCTGCCACAAATCTCGAAATGTTTATCAGTGTTTCAATGCACTACAATGGAAAAGAGAGTGGAAAGATATTATTACCTCCTAAAATTGTTGATATCATGCGATATTTTCCGACACCGGATGTCACAATTAATGTTAATTGGGATAACAAAAGAATAGAAATTTTTGGTGGTCAGGCCCAGTTTCATCTATTTGGATCAGATCCTGAAGATTTTCCAACTTCTTTGGGCCCGGAAAATGATTCAGGTCAAGCGATAGAGATCGAACAAGGTCTTCTGAAGAAAATGCTACGCATGGTTGTGTTTGCCGCATCAACAGAAGAAAGCCGTCCTGCGTTTAATGGGATTTTGATTAAGCTTGAAGGTGGTATACTGACTTTTACTGCCTCCGATACTTACCGCCTTGCGGTTAATAAAACCTTTAACGAAGAGTGGGATGGTAAGGAGTTCAGGCTACTGGTGCCGGCCCGGACGCTGAGGGAATTTTTAAGGATTGCTAACGATAGTCAGCTTCCGGTCAAGCTTAAGTTTGATAAAAGTATTTTATCTTTTGAGTTTGGAGATGTCTATTTTGCTACCAGGCTCTTGGAAGAAAAATATCCGGATGTTAGCGGTGTTATCCCAAAAGAATATAAAACCAGGATTATTGTCGATCGCAAATTATTGGAAGAAACTGTGGCAAGAGCAAACTTATTGGCGGAGGGTAAAAACCAGGCGATCCATTTTTCAATTCAAGAAGAGGAATTACAGATTAAGGCAAGCGGCCAGGAAGGTAGAATGGAAGAGATCCTCCCGGTGGAGAGGGAAGGAGATTTGCTGGAACTTTATGTTAATTCCCGCTACATCCTGGATTTAATCAAACAGCTTGATGTGGAAAAAGTGAGTATAGATTTTCACGGTGATGGAGGGCCGCTAATTTTTAGAATGCCTGGCAGGCAGGATTACCTCTACCTGGCTTTACCGATCAAAAAATTTAATTGAAAACCCAGGAGCAAAACACTTTGTTTTACCTGGAGAGTCTTTTTTTAAATAATTTTCGTAATTATTCGAAGTTGCGTATTGACTTCCATCCGCGTTTAAATATCATCCTCGGTGAAAATGGACAGGGAAAAACAAACCTGATTGAAGCAGTTTTTTTTCTCTCTGTCACTCGCTCGTTTAGGACTAACCGTGATCAGGATCTGGCGGGTTTACCGGAACAGTATTTTTTTATTAAAGGACAATTTGTCAAGGACGACTTTAAAAATCTACTACAAATCAGCTACAATGATAAACAGCTTAAGGTGGTCATCGACAATGATCGAAAAGGCCGTTTTGATCATCTGCAGCAATTCCCGATCGTAGCTTTCAGCCCGGATGATCTTTTAATTGTTAGGGAAGGGCCGGCCATCCGCCGACGCTATATAAACTTAGAGGCATCGCGATTAAACCAGCTCTATTTTCTGGAATTACGCGCTTATCACCGGGTTTTGCTGCAACGGAGTAAGTTGCTAAAAGAAAATAGGAACAGAAGGGATCTTGAGAAACTACTTGAACCATGGGATGATTCTTTAATAACTCATGGCTCAGCGGTAATCAGATTCAGGAAAGAGCTGGTCCGCCAACTGGCAAAAGAAGCGGCTCCCATCTTTTCCAGGATGAGTGTTGAACAGGAAGAACTGTCACTTAATTATACCTGTTCGTTTGCGAGCGACGATAACTGTGTAGACCTGGAGAAACAATTTCGCGAGGCTTTACTAAAAAAAAGAGAGCTGGAATTTAGAAGACAGACTACTGTTGTTGGGCCACATTTAGATGATCTATGCATTATCATAAACGGACGAGATTCTAGGAAATATTCTTCCCAGGGGCAAAAAAGAACCGCAGCTCTAGCCCTCAAAATGGCCGAAGTCACGATGCTTCGTCAAAAAAACGGCAGCTGGCCTATTCTTTTACTTGATGATGTTTTCTCAGAGTTTGACGGTCAACGTAAAGAACAACTACTTGATTTTTTAGCCGGCATCAACAGCCAGTGTTTTTTAACTTCAGCGGTTGCTCTGGAAAAGTTACCGGCTGAGTTGGCAGGCTGCTATTATAAAATAAATGTTCAACGGGGAATAATCAGTCATGAAAAAGATGGGCCCGGTTCTTGAACAGCTGCTCAAGAAATATGATCTTTGGCAGGGCTACCTGCAGTTTCTGGTCGTAGAAAAATGGGCGGTAATAGTTGGCCCCCCTCTTAGTGAGGTCACAAAAGCAGACTCGATCAGCAGGGGGAAATTAAAAGTTTTAGTCAAGGATTCGGTTTGGGCTTATCACCTGACTATGCTCAAACCACAGCTGATCGCGAAATTAAATAGAGAAGCCGGAGCGGTTGTCGTAAAAGATATTTTTTTTTCAATCAGTCTGGAAGATATTGTTACTGCGCATAAAGAATAAAGAATAGTGTACTGGAAAATAACCTTTCTGTGCGCAAAAGTCCACCGGTAGGAATTGGGCAGGAGGTAGTAGATGTATATTCACACAGGAAACAGTCGGATTATTTTTAAGCGTGAACTGATCGGAATTTTTAATTATGACCTGTTTGACAGCGATCAGCTCGATAATAACGAAAAGATCTGGCAGCAAAATGTAAATGAGCTGAAGGCTAAAAAAGGGCGAAGTCAATCAATAGTTGTTACGGACCGGGAATTGTTTTCGGCCCCGATCTCGCCTCTGACCCTGGCTGGTCGCAGCAATAAATAATAATCAGAGCCAGCAATCTGTCAGGCAGCAAAAATGCTATAATGGATCAGCTATCATAAACAGGTTGTGGGGGTGAAACATGTCTGCGAAAAATAATAATCATGACTATAAAGCCGAACATATCCAGGTGTTGGAAGGTCTCGAAGCAGTAAGGCGTAGACCCAGTATGTACATTGGCTCAACTTCGAGCCGTGGTTTGCATCACCTGGTTTTTGAAGTAGTGGATAACAGTATTGATGAAGTTTTAGCCGGCTATTGCACGCAGATCAAAGTGACTATCAATAGTGACGGAAGCGTTGCGGTGGTTGATGATGGTCGCGGTATCCCAGTTGAAAACCATCCACAGGAGAAGAAACCGGCAGTTGAGGTTGTCCTAACTACTCTTCATGCTGGAGGTAAATTCGGCAGTGACAGTTATAAAGTGGCCGGCGGCTTGCATGGCGTTGGTGTTTCGGTGGTCAACGCACTTGCGGAATGGCTCGAGGTCGAAGTTTATCGGGATGGCAAAATTTACAGTCAACGTTATGCCAGAGGCAAAAAGGTTTCTTCGATCAAAGAGCACGGCACAGCCAGTAAAACGGGAACAAAGATAACCTTTCTGCCCGATAAAGAAATATTTGAAAAGATTGATTTTGAAAATGAGGTAATTATTCAGCGCTTGCGCGAGCTGGCTTTTCTGAACAAAGGAACGAAAATTATTTTTAAAGATCTGCGTAGCAACAGGGAAGAGAAATTTAAATATGATGGCGGTATCTTGCAATATGTGGCTTATATGAACCAGGGGAAAGAAACCGTTCCTAAAAAGCCGATTTACATTAATAAAGCGGCCAGTGGATTTGAAGTAGAGCTGGCGATGCAATATCATAACGGTTATAACGAAGTGATTTACTCCTACGCCAACAATATTCATACCCATGAAGGCGGCACCCATGAGTACGGCTTTAAAGTGTCCCTGACCCGGCTCATTAATGATTTCGCCCGCAAGCTGGGTATTCTGAAGGATAGTGAAAACAACCTCTCCGGCGAGGATATTCGGGAAGGCTTAACAGCAGTGCTCAGTGTTAAGCTGATGGATGCTCAGTTTGAAGGCCAGACAAAAACCAAACTTGGTAACAGTGAAATCCGCAGCGTGGTAGATAATATTACATACGAGGGGATTGAAGCTTTTTTTGAGCAAAACCCGGCAATAGCGAGAAGAATTATTGAAAAATCGATCCGGGCTTCAAGGGCCAGGGAGGCGGCGCGTAAGGCCCGCGAACTGACCAGGCGCAAAAATGCTCTCGAGGTCTCCAGTTTGCCGGGCAAGCTGGCTGACTGTACTTCTAAAGATCCGGCAGAAAGCGAGCTTTTCCTGGTTGAAGGAGATTCAGCAGGCGGTTCGGCCAAACAGGGGCGGGATCGTCGCTTTCAGGCCATCTTACCGTTACGCGGTAAGATTATTAATGTTGAGAAAGCTCGGCTTGATAAAATCCTTGCCAACGAGGAGATCCGGACCCTGATCACTGCTCTCGGGACAGGGATAGAAAGCGAATTCGAGATCAGAAAATCACGTTACCAAAAAATAGTGATCATGACTGACGCCGATGTTGACGGTTCGCACATCAGGGTTTTGCTGTTGACCTTTTTTTACCGCTTTATGCATCAGCTTATTGACAGTGGTTTTGTCTACATTGCTCAGCCACCTCTGTATAAAGTGAAAAAGGGCAAGCAGGAGGCCTACCTCTTCCGGGAAGAAGAGTTGGATAAGCTGCTAAACGAATGGACGCGCAACGGCGGAGTCCAGATCCAACGGTATAAAGGCTTAGGAGAGATGAACCCCGATCAACTCTGGGAAACGACAATGAATCCGGAAACCAGGATTATTAAGCGCGTTGAGCTAGTGGACGCAATCCAGGCCGATCATATATTTGGGGTATTGATGGGCGATAAAGTGGAACCACGACGTAAGTTTATTGAGGATAACGCCCGCCTGGTGCAAAATTTAGATATCTGACCTTTAAGGTTAAAAGATTGGATGTCGGATTTATTATTCAGATGCCCTGTCGGTTTTAGCCGTCAGGGCGTTTTCACTTGCTGGCCTCAGTTATCAAGTAGCAAAAGATTGCAGATTAGTACAGCTGTTTTTTGCTCTCCGATGTAGTGAAACAGAACTTCATTTCCCAGTGAGGGATTTAAAGGGTAATTAAATATAAACCCTTAGAGTAACAAAAGCAGCTTTTTAAAACAATTTTAAAACATTTACGGAAGAGCTTTTTCATGGTTTAATAAACCATACTGCTTGCTGAAACAATTCAGTTAGCCTTTCATCTTTCTTCCCGGAGGGGTCATTATGTTGCTGAGGCTGGTTTTTCCTTATTTTATTTTATTCATGATTGTTATCGGCTATCTATATTATCGTCATCAGAAGCTGGGCCCGGTTCTGTTAAAGATTAATCGGGCGCTGTTCAGTCGCTTCAACTCTGATTCCCTTTTTTTGATCCTGATTCTTGCCGGCACTTCCTACCTGCTAATGCGATTCGAGCTGCGGAACCAGTTTCCGGATGATCCGATGCTGCTGGGTCCCTATACCTATGTTTTCTTTTATGGGGCACTCTTACTGGTAGTAATCGCCCGGGAAATCGAGCAACCTTCGTTTCGTGAAAAAGGTATTGCAACTGCTCGCGGTTTTTGGGCCTGGACGGAAGTTGAAACTTATCGCTGGACGAAGGACGTGCTGACGATCACCTTTTTGCGCGGAAAACGAAAACGGGCGGAATCCTGGCAACTTGTGCCAGGTTCTAAAAAAGAAATTGAACAGGTCCTAAAACAAAAGGTCGAAAAAAATCAGGCTCGAAAAAAGAAAAACTGATTACGAGATCCTGGTAAGCCCTGCAGTCAGTGCCTGCAGACAATCAGGCTGTTTCGTCAGTCGCTTCTTTGTGGTAAAATTAAAGGATAGTATACTGATATATTGATGCGCCTTGTAAAGGAGATAAGATGGCCAACAGGGACAGCGTAGTACCGGTTAATATTTATGACGAGGTAAAGGTTTCATTCCTTGATTACGCCATGAGTGTAATTGTGAGCCGTGCTTTGCCTGACGTGCGCGATGGTCTTAAACCGGTGCATCGGCGGATTTTATATGCCATGTCCGAAATGGGTTCCACACACGACAAACCACACCGCAAATCTGCCCGTATTGTTGGTGAAGTGCTTGGTAAATACCATCCTCACGGCGATGTTGCTCTCTATGACACCTTGGTGCGTATGGCTCAGGTTTTTTCTACCCGCTATCCCCTGGTAGATGGACACGGCAACTTCGGTTCCCTTGATGGAGACTCGGCTGCAGCAATGCGTTACACTGAGGCACGACTCTCATCAATTGCCGGTGAGCTGCTGACCGACCTGCAAAAAGAAACAGTTGACTTCAGACCCAACTTTGATGAAAGCTTAGAAGAGCCGGCTGTTTTACCCTCACGCTATCCCAATCTTTTGGCCAATGGGTCTTCCGGTATTGCCGTCGGGATGGCTACTAATATCCCCCCGCACAACCTTGGCGAGCTAATTGAGGCAATTAAATTCATCATCGATCGCCCGGATGCATCAGTGCGAGATATTATGCGCCATATTCAGGGCCCGGACTTTCCCACCGGTGGCCTGATTGTCGGCCACGAGGGGATAGTCTCCGCTTATCAGACCGGTCGCGGTATTATCAAGGTTCGCGGTCTAGTTCATGTTGAAGAGAAAGATAAAAACCGGGAGCAGATTGTTATTACTGAGGTGCCTTATCAGCAAAACAAAGCCCGATTGGTAGAAAAGATAGCAGAGTTGGTAAAAGAACGTAAAATTGAGGGAATTACCGATCTGCGCGATGAGTCTGATCGCTCTGGGGTTCGCGTTGTAATGGAAGTTAAGCGCGATTTTCAGGCACAGGTAATCATCAATCAGCTCTATAAATTTACACCACTCCAGCAAACGTATGGCATTATCATGTTGGCTCTGGTGGATGGTCAGCCACGGGTCTTGAATTTAAAGCAGATTTTGGCTTATTACCTGGAGCATCAGAAAGAGATAATCACGCGTCGCTCCCAGTTTGATTTGAATCGGGCAGAAGAGCGAATGCACATTGTCGAGGGGCTGCTTACCGCCCTTGATCGCCTGGACGAAGTGATTGCCCTGATCCGGGCCTCGATTGATGTCCAGACAGCACGTACTGGATTAATGGAGCTGCTGGCACTCTCGGAGAAACAGGCTCAGGCCATTCTCGATATGCGTCTCCAACGCCTTACCCAGTTGGAAATATCCAAGCTGACGGAAGAGCGCGAGCAATTGATGGAGAAAATTGCCTATTTAAAAGGTGTTCTTGGCAGTGAATCACTGGTGTTGCAGATCATCGCTGATGAATTAACGGTGATCCAGGACAAACATGGTGACCGGAGGAGAACCCAGATTGTTGCCGACGAAGGTGAAACGGTGCTGATTGATTTGATCTTACAGGAAGATGTGGTCATTACTTTAACCGATCGCGGTTATATCAAGCGCTTGCCGCTAAATACTTACCACAGCCAGCATCGGGGAGGAAGGGGCGTTAAGGGTATTCAAACCCGCGAAAATGATGTTGTTGAACAGTGTCTCGTTGCCTCAACCCACGACAAACTGCTCTGTTTCAGTAACCGCGGGAAGGTTTACCTGCTTCAGACTTACGAAGTGCCCGAATCAGGCCGACAGTCACGTGGAACAGCACTGGTGAACCTGCTGCCGCTTGAAGAGAAGGAATTTATTACGGCAACTCTCTCCATTTCTGAATTCAGTGTAGATCGATTCTTGCTGATGATCACGGCCAAGGGCTTGATCAAAAAGACTCCCTTAATCGATTATAAGAACACGCGTAAGACTGGGCTCACAGCCCTGACCCTGTTGGAGGACGACGAACTGATCGCTGTAAGGCTTACTGACGGGAAAAAAGAGGTAATTGTCGGCACCAGTGCCGGGTTATTTGTCCGCTTTCCGGAAGGTCAGGTGAGGCCGATGGGAAGGACTGCCAGGGGCGTTAAAGCAGTATCCTTAGGCGCTCGGGACCGGGTGGTTGGGGCTGATCTGGTAACCGGCGAGCAGCAGTTGCTGCTCGCTTCTGAGAAAGGTTTTGGTAAAAGAGTGGCAGTCAGCGAGTTTGCTTTGCACCGCCGTGGCGGGAAAGGGATGATTGGCATCAAAACAACCCCGCAAAGCGGCCCACTTTCGATTTTTATCGTGTTGAAAAGATCTTTTGAAGAATTTATAATTGTAACTGCAAATGGAGTCGTTAATCGGCAGCGTTTAGAGAAGGTTTCACTGATGGGACGTTATGCCCGCGGTGTTACCCTGATTAGGTTGGATGAAAACGACCGGGTGGTCAACCTGGTCGGTCTTGACGCTGAGCAGGAATAAGAAAGGAGTGGCGCGGTAAATGCCGGAAAAGAGGAAAGTAGGTATCACCGATACTTCACTGCGCGATGCCCATCAGTCGCTGCTGGCCACTCGGATGCGGCTGGTTGAAATGTTGCCTATAGTCGAGCTGATGGATCAGATCGGTTATCACTCCCTTGAAGTCTGGGGTGGGGCGACTTTCGATGCCTGCATGCGCTTCCTCGATGAAGATCCCTGGGAACGGCTGAGGCAGCTGCGTAAGGGTTTGAAAAATACGAAACTGCAAATGCTGCTGCGCGGTCAGAATATTGTCGGCTACCGCCACTATCCGGATGATGTGCTGGAAGAGTTTGTGAAAAAAGCGGTTGCCAACGGGATCGACATTATCCGCATCTTTGATGCCTTAAATGACCTGCGCAATATGGAGCAGGCTATTCGCACCACCAAACAGGAAGGAGCTCACGCCCAGGGAACGATCAGCTATACAATCAGCCCCTTTCATAGCAATGATTATTTTGTGCAAGTCGGGCATGAATTAAAAGCACTCGGCGCTGACTCAATCTGCATCAAAGACATGGCCGGCCTGATTGCCCCTTATGATGCCTATGACCTGGTCAAGCGTCTGAAAGAAGATGTCGGGCTTCCGGTGCAGCTGCACTGTCATTATACCAGTGGCATGGCATCGATGGCTTACCTGAAGGCGGTTGAAGCCGGGGTTGATGTAATCGATACAGCCAATGCCGCCTTGGCCATGGGTGCCAGCCAGCCGGCTACCGACACCCTGGTAGCAGCGCTGAAGGGCACGGCTTATGATACTGGGCTCGACTTACTGCTTCTCTCGCAGGTCAGTGATTATTTCAAGGAGATCAGCTGTAGTTACGAGGTGCCCCGGGAAGTGATGGGTGTTGATACAAATGTTCTCAGCTATCAGATTCCCGGGGGAATGATCTCGAATCTTTCCTCTCAGCTGGCTGAGCAGAAGGCCACCCATCTTCTACGCGAGGTTCTCGAAGAGGTGCCCAGGGTCAGGGAAGATCTTGGCTTTCCCCCCCTGGTTACACCCAGTAGCCAGATTGTAGGCACCCAGGCAGTGGTTAACGTGCTGACTGGCGAACGGTACAAAATGGTATCGACGGAAATAAAAAATTATCTACGCGGGTTATACGGTCGTCCACCGGGGTTGGTTAATGCCGAACTACTAAAAAAAGTATTAAAAGGTGAAAAGCCAATCAGCGGCAGGCCGGCTGACCAGTTGGCTCCTCAGCTTGAAGACGCCCGACGTGAAATTGAAGCATACATGGAACAGGATGAAGACCTGCTTTCATATATTATATTTCCTAACGTCGCTCTCGATTTTTTCAAAAGACGAAGAGGCGAACTGCCTCCGCTCGAACTGACCAGCAGTTGCGAGAGCGGCAAAGTGGTAAATACCACCAAACCAAAAAGCCCTTCAGCGAACGAGTTGAAGCCTGAAAACCTTTACGGGGTCGACGAGCGGCTACTTTCCGGAGACGATGATCATTCTGCCTATCCGGCGTAGCATAGTGATCAATGGAAAGCAACTAGCATATGCCTGAAAAATGCCTGCTATCGGTTGACACCAAAGGGCTGTGAAGCTATAATGAGAGGCAATCTTTTAAGTAACGGCCAGGAAGGACAGGAGTAGGCGACCAGCTTTTACAGAGAGTCGGAGCAGCTGAAAACCGGCAAAGCCAGGTACTGAAAGTCGGTCTGGAGCCGTCCGGTTGAAATTTACAAGTAAACCGGACCGGGTTGATACCGTTATCAATATCACTGAGTGCACTATCTCTTTGCTGACAGAGAGCAGTTAAAAAGGGTGGTACCGCGGAGGATTTCCCTTCGCCCCTTTGGGCGAGGGGTATTTTTATACTTTTCCATACCTTAACTGAAGGGGTGATGGTTTGTGGGCAGGTTAATCTATTTAAATGGCAAGATGGTTCCGGATGAAGAAGCGGTAATCTCTGTTTTCGATCATGGTTTACTTTACGGAGACGGGGTTTTTGAAGGGATCAGGGCTTACAACGGAAGGGTCTTCCGGCTGGCGGAGCATATCAGGAGGCTTTACGAGTCAGCCCATTCGATCTTACTGGCGATTCCCTTAAGCCAGGAGGAGATGATCAAGGCGGTTATAGACACGGTTAATGCCAATCAGCTGCGTGATGCCTACATTCGTCTGGTGGTGACCAGGGGCGTCGGAGATTTGGGAATGGACCCACGTAAATGCAAGCAGGCTCAGGTGTTCATTATTGCTGACAAAATCACCCTCTACCCGGTGGAGCTTTATGAAAAGGGGCTGGAAGTGATCACGGTGGCAACCCGCCGTAATATTGCCGAAGCTCTTGAGCCGAAAATCAAGTCACTTAACTACCTCAATAATATTCATGCTAAGATCGAGGCCAACAGAGCCGGTGTGCTCGAGGCACTGATGTTGACCAACCAGGGCTACATCTGTGAAGGCACCGGTGACAATGTCTTTATTTATCGCCGCGGAGAGCTGCTTACCCCGCCAGCCTATTTGGGGATCCTGGAAGGGATTACCCGCGAAGCGATCATTGAACTGGCTGCCAGAGAGGGGATCCCTCTAAGAGATGTCCCTTTCACCCGGCATGATCTATATGTCTCTGAAGAATGCTTCCTGACTGGAACTGCTGCTGAAGTGATTCCGGTGATCGAGGTCGATCAGCGGTTGATCGGTAGCGGTAAACCAGGGCCGATCACCAAACGGCTGATCAAACTATTCAGGGATCTGACCCAGAATGAAGGAACACCCCTTGAGTAACAGTAACTAAAAAGAACCCGAATCTTCCGGGTTTGGATGAGGAGGTTCATGATGCGCAGTCACCAGGTTTTAAAAGGCGCTGACCGCGCGCCGCATCGTTCGCTATTCAAGGCGGCCGGCTTTCATCCCGCAGAGCTAGAACGTCCGCTGGTCGGGATTGTTAACTCGGCAAATGAGATCGTTCCCGGGCATACCCAGCTGCGGCAGATCGCTGAAGCGGTTAAAGCGGGAGTGCGGATGAACGGTGGAACACCGATCGAGTTTTCAACGATCGGCATCTGTGATGGGATCGCAATGAATCATGCTGGGATGCACTATTCGCTGGCCAGCCGCGAAGTGGTAGCCGATAGTGTTGAGTTGATGGCCGAGGCCCACTGCTTCGATGCCCTGGTCCTGATCACCAACTGCGATAAAATTACACCCGGGATGATGATGGCCGCAGCAAGGCTTGATTTGCCGGCAATCCTGGTTAGCGGGGGGCCTATGCTGGCCGGCCGACGGCAAGAGCAGAAGATCGATTTAAGCACAGTATTTGAAGCCGTCGGCGCTTTGAAAGCCGGTCGGATTACCGAAGCGGACTTAATGGATGTCGAATCTAAAGCCTGCCCCGGCTGTGGTTCCTGTGCTGGTATGTTTACGGCAAACTCAATGAATTGTATGGCCGAGGCGCTCGGTTTGGCGCTGCCCGGTAATGGAACAATTCCGGCCGTCAGCTCAGAGCGGCTGATTTTAGCCAAAGAAGCCGGTATGCAAATCTTAGATCTGGTGCGCAGCAACATTACTGCCGGACAGATCATGACTGAGAAGGCGTTTGAAAATGCCCTGGCGGTGGATATGGCTCTTGGCTGCTCTACCAATACTCTGCTGCACTTAACGGCTATTGCTTATGAGAGAGGTTACCGCCTTGACTTAGACCAGGTTAATAAAATCAGCAGTAAAACACCTCAGCTCTGTCTTTTAAGCCCAGCCGGAGCAGACCGGATTGAAGATCTGCACCGGGCCGGAGGGGTTGGCGCGGTAATGAAAGAGCTCTTGGACGCAAAGTTGCTTGATGGCGAATTGATTACAGTTACCGGCAGAAAAGTGGCGGAGAATGTCGCCGATAAGAAGGTTTATGATCGTCAGGTGATCCGTCCGGTAAAAGAACCCTATCGCAGTGAAGGTGGTCTGGCGGTTCTTTTCGGCAGCCTGGCTCCTGACGGCGGAGTGGTCAAACAGGGAGCCGTCTCCGAGAAAATGCAGCGATTTGAAGGAACAGCCAGGGTTTTTGACAGCGAGGAAGCTGCTGTTGACGCAATTGGCAGTGGCTCAATAAAACCCGGCAGTGTTGTCGTAATCCGCTATGAAGGCCCGCGCGGGGGACCTGGAATGCGAGAAATGCTTGCCCCCACTTCCGTACTGGCCGGGATGGGTTTGGATGAAGATGTGGCGTTGATAACTGACGGCCGTTTTTCGGGAGCCACCCGTGGCGCTTCAATCGGTCATATCTCTCCCGAGGCGGCTGCCGGCGGGCCGATCGCTTTGGTAGAAGAGGGAGACCAGATTGTTATTGATCTGCCGAACCGTAAGCTTGACCTGCTGGTGGAAAAAGAGGAACTTGAGGAGCGCCGGAAGTTGCTAAAAAAACCTAAACCAAAAATCGCGCACGGCTATCTGAAACGCTACGCGGCATTAGTATCATCAGCTGCTTCAGGAGCCGTGCTTGACGAAGATGTTTTTGAAATGAAGGGTGATTAAAGTGAAGAATAAAATGGTAAAAGGATCAGCGATGATCCTTAAAGCGCTGGAAATTGAGGGCGTCGACCAGATCTTCGGATTTCCCGGAGGGGCTGTGCTCCCCCTCTATAACCAGCTTTATGACTCACCGCTGAAGCATCTGTTGGTACGACACGAACAGGCGGCAGTTCATGCTGCGGACGGATATGCCCGGGTTACCGGAAAGCCGGGGGTGGTTTTTGCCACCTCGGGACCGGGTGCAACCAACCTGGTTACAGGAATAGCCAACGCCTACATGGATTCGGTCCCCCTTGTTTTGATCACAGGGCAGGTGGCCAGCCCATTCATCGGTACCGATGCCTTCCAGGAAGCCGACATCACCGGGATTACCCTGCCGATCACTAAGCATAATTACCTGGTAAAAAACGTTGAAGAGCTACCGTCCATTTTGAGCGAGGCGTTTTTTATTGCCTCAACCGGAAGACGCGGCCCGGTGCTGATCGATATACCAAAAGATCTCTTTGATCATGAAGCCCCTTTTAATTATGATCAAAAGTGCCACATTGCCGGCTATAACCCCACTTACTCCGGACATGCAGGCCAGATTAACCGGGCGGTCAAGGCGATCCGTGATGCTCGCAGACCGGTTATCTTTGGCGGGGGAGGCCTGATCAGGGCCGGTGCAGACCAGGTCTTACGTGAACTGGCTGAGACAGCAAGGATTCCGGTTATCCTATCGTTGATGGGCCTCGGCGCTTTTCCGGGCGACAACAGTCTATTCCTTGGGATGCCCGGTATGCACGGCAGTGTAACTGCCAACTATGCCCTGACCGAAACCGATTTAATCATTGCTGCCGGGGTTCGGTTTGATGACCGGGTTACGGGGAAGCTCGAAAACTTCGCAGAAAAAGCAAAAATTATTCACATTGACATTGATCCGGCCGAAATCGGCAAAAACGTTATTATCGACATTCCGATTGTCGGGGATGTGCGCCTGGTATTGGAGGATCTGCTTTGCAAACTAAAGCCCGGTAACACCGAAAAATGGTTTAAGCAAATCGAAAGTTGGCAAGAAAAATATCCGATGCCAGCTGGCTCAAAAGGCGCCAGCAGCAGCTTGCTGCCGCAATTTGTAATCAGGGAACTAAGCCGGCTTTCCGAGCCCGATACTATCGTTGCTACCGATGTGGGGCAGCACCAGATGTGGACTGCCCAGCATTTTATTATTCGTGCACCGAAAAGATTCTTAACTTCCGGTGGCTTAGGAACAATGGGCTATGGTTTTCCGGCAGCAATCGGCGCCCGTCTTGCTGCTCCCGAACAGAGAGTGCTCTGTATCACCGGCGATGGCAGCTTTCAGATGAACATTCAGGAGTTGGCCACTGTGGTTAATAACAACCTTGATCTAACGATAGCGCTGATCAATAATGGCTCCCTGGGCATGGTTCGCCAGTGGCAGGAGTTCTTCTATGAAAAGCGCTATTCTCATACACTGTTGGTTGGTAGCCCCGATTTTATTAAAGTTGCGGAAGCTTACGGGGCTAGAGCGCTGCGCGCTTCCACAGAAGTAGAAGCAACGCAGGCAATCGAAGAGGCTTTTCGGATAAAGGGACCTGTTTTGATCGACTTTGTGGTCAATCCGGAGGAAAACGTATACCCAATGGTAGCGCCCAATCACCCGATTAATCAAATCATCACCGGGGGTGACTTCTAATGAAACATGTTTTGGCAATTCTCGTCGAGAATAAAGCTGGCGCTCTGACCAGGATTTCAGGTCTGTTCAGCAGGCGCGGGTTTAATATTGAAAATATTGCTGTTGGAGAAACAGTCACACCCGGTGTGGCTCGGATGACGATCACCGTTGAGGGCAGCGATCCGGTAATTGAACAGGTAATGAAACAGTTGCACAAGTTGATCAATGTCTTGAAAGTCAGCAACCTATCGAAGGAACCTTCAGTAATGCGTGAGCTGATGCTGATCAAGGTCAGGTCCGAGACCGGCAGTCGCAGTGATATCCAGCAGATTGTTGAGACCTTTAGGGGCAAGGTGGTTGATGTCTCACCCGATTCAATGATCATCGAGGTAACCGGGACAGAAGATAAGCTTGAGGCAATTAAAATGATGCTTGAGCACTTTGGTATCAAGGAGATCGTCCGCACCGGGAAGGTAGCTCTGCTCAGAGGAGCGAAAACAACCCGGGAAGCTTAATTTATATTACAGCACTAATCCGTTATTACCATCTTAAAAAAGCATAAGCAGTATACAGAAAGAGGACATCATATGAACACAGAACAGTTCCGCTATAGTGGATCAACAATGGTTGAGAAGATCTTGGCGGCAAAAGCCGGCCAGGCAAAAGTAGCACCCGGGGATTTGGTTAGTGTAATTGTTGATCTGGCCCTTGGCAACGATGTAACTGCCCCAGTGGCGATTAGAGAATTTAAACGTTTCGGACTCGATCGGGTTTATGATCCGGACCGGATAGTGTTGGTGCCCGATCATTTTACCCCTAACAAGGACATTGCTTCTGCAGAACAGGTAAAGGTTGTGCGACTTTTTGCTGATCAGCAAGGCATCAAGCATTTTTATGATGTGGGGCGAATGGGTATCGAACACGCTCTTCTTCCTGAAAAAGGCCTGGTCTGGCCCGGCGCGGTCATTATTGGCGCCGATTCCCACACCTGCACATACGGGGCACTTGGCGCTTTTGCAACCGGGGTTGGCAGCACCGACCTGGCTGCGGCAATGGCGATTGGTGAAACCTGGTTCAAGGTGCCGCACACAATGCGATTTGAATACAAAGGAACTCTTGCGCCATGGGTGAGTGGTAAAGACCTGATCCTCTTTACAATCGGCCAGATCGGGGTCGAAGGAGCCCGATACCGGGCGATGGAGTTTGCCGGGCCGGTAATAGACAACTTACCGATGGATGGCAGACTGACTATGGCCAATATGGCGATAGAAGCTGGTGGTAAG
>Ga0194119_10000583_pt1 | contig 69791 bp, 57 predicted proteins | sample TA2MahC100mmetaG_FD_148620 | JGI IMG/M metagenome (GOLD analysis project Ga0194119, IMG submission 148620) | Freshwater microbial communities from Lake Tanganyika, Tanzania - TA2015018 Mahale Deep Cast 100m | ecosystem: Environmental > Aquatic > Freshwater > Lake | place: Tanzania: Lake... | reverse complement strand
TGCGACTCAAGGTGGGCCGCGACCTCGGCATGGTGGACGAGGCGGCGTGGAGGTTCCTCTGGGTCGTCGACTTCCCGATGTTCGACTGGGACGACGAGGGCAAGCGCTGGGTCGCGATGCACCACCCGTTCACGAGCCCGAACCCCGACCAGTTCGACTTCCTCGAGTCGAACCCCGGCGGCTGCCTCAGCGCGGGCTACGACCTCGTCGTCAACGGCAGCGAGATCGCCGGCGGCTCCATCCGCATCCACCGCATGGACGTGCAGGAGAAGGTCTTCAAGCTCATCGGCCTCACGCAGGAGGACGCCGAGCTGAAGTTCGGCTTCCTCCTGAGCGCGCTGCGCCACGGCGCCCCGCCGCACGGCGGCATCGCCTTCGGCCTCGACCGCCTGGTGATGCACCTCGTCGGCACCGAGAACATCCGCGACGTGATCGCGTTCCCCAAGACGCAGTCCGGCGGCGACCTGATGATCGACGCCCCCGGCCCGATCGACCCGCAGCAGATCGAGGACTGCGGGATGCGGGTGACGATGATCGAGAAGTAGGTTCGTCCCGTTCCTCAAGGACCAATTTCCGCGGCGCGAGCCACGCCGGATCATCGCGTCCCGATGAAGAAGTGCGGGGCTACCCCGGACGCAGTCTCAGTCCGGCGCGAGGCGCGTCATCACGCGCGCCGCGCCCATGTCGCCCCACACGTTGACCGTGGTGCGGCACATGTCGAGCAGGCGGTCGACGCCGATCACGATGCCCATCGCGCCGACGGGCAGCTTCTCGCTGCCGAGCGAGGCGTTGACCGCGGTGATCACGATCACCATCGTCACGAGCCCCGCGCTCGGGATGCCGGCCGCGCCGACGGCCGCGAGCGTCGCGGTGGCCACCACCACGGCCAGTTCGCCGAAGCTCAGCTGCACGCCGTAGAGCTGGAAGAGGAACACCACCGCCACCGCCTCGTAGAGCGCGGTGCCGTCCATGTTCAGCGTCGCCCCGAGCGGCGCGCAGAATCGCGTGGCGCGCTGCGAGCAGCCGCCCTCGTTCTCGCACGCGCGGATGGTGACCGGGAGCGTCGCGCTCGAGCTCGCCGTCGCGAACGCCGTCGCGAGCGGCTCGCGCATGGCCCACATGAATCGGTACGGGTTGCCGCCGCCGAGCACCAGCTGGAACGCCGGCAGCACGATGAACATGTGCGCCACCAGCCCGCCGATCACCACGGCCATGTACAGGCCAAGCGGCCCGAGCAGCTCAACCAGCCCCACCTTGCCGACGCTCGCGCTCACGAGGAGGAACGCGCCCACCGGGATGATCCAGAGGATCCACCCGACGGCGCGCAGCAGCGCCTCGTTCAGCCCGTTGAGGACGCGCACCGCCGGATCGCCCACCTCGCCGCACAGCGCGAGCGCCACGCCGAGCACGATCGCGAACACGATCATCCCGAGCGGCTGTCCCTCGGCCATCGCCGCGAACGGGTTGGAAGGCAGCATCTGCCGGGCGATCTGGAGCCACGCCGCGCCGAGCCCCTGCTCGCCCGCGGCCGCGGCCTGCGTCAGCTTGGGCGCCGCCTCGAAGCGCTCGATGCCGCTTGCCTTCAGCGCCGACACGTCATCCGGCGCCAGCCCGAGCCCCGGCCCGACCATCGTCACGAGCATCGCGCCGAGCGCAGCCGCGACCAGCATGGTGGCCAGGAAGTAGCCGCTCGTCGCCAGCCCGAGCCTCCCGAGCCGCGACGGGTCGCCGAGGGAGGTGATGCCCGCGACAACGCTCGTGAAGATCAGCGGCAGCACCAGCATCATGAGCGGGCGCACCAGCATCAGGTCACCGGCGACGCCGAAGCCCGCAACCGTGCCCGACGCGCCCTGCCGGTGCAGCACCTCGCCGACGAACATGCCCGCGACCAGCGCCACGATGGACCCGGTGGCCACCCACCGCTCCTTGGCGCCGAGCGTGCCCGCCATCAGTGGATGCCCTGCTCGGCGAGCCAGCGCTCGCAGTCGATCGCTGCCTGGCAGCCCATGCCGCTCGCGGTGACCGCCTGGCGGTAGTGCTGGTCGGCCACGTCACCCGCGGCGAAGACGCCGGGGATGTTGGTGTTCGAGCTGCGCGTGCGCAGGAGCACGTAGCCCTTCTCGTCGAACTCGATGCCCGAGCCCTGCAGGAACTTCGTGGCCGGTGAGTGGCCGATCGCGATGAAGAGGCCCTTCACGTCGAGCCGGCGCGTGGCCCCGGTGTTCACGTCCTTGACCACGACGGCCTCGAGGTGCTTGTCGCCCACCACGTCCTCGACGGCGCTGTTCCACACCATCTCGACCTTGGGGTTCGAGAGCACGCGGTCCTGCATGCTCTTGCTCGCGCGCAGCGTGTCGCGGCGGTGGATCACGTAGACCCTGCTCGCGAACTTGGTGAGGTAGCTCGTCTCCTCCATCGCGGTGTCGCCGCCGCCCACCACCGCGAGCGGCTGGTTGCGGTAGGCGGGCAGCGCGCCGTCGCACACCGCGCACGCGCTCACGCCGCCGCCGTTCGTCGCCAGGCGCAGCTCGTTCGGGTGCCCGAGCCAGTTGGCGGTGGCGCCGGTCGAGATGATCACGCCCTGCGCATGCACGACCTTGCCGTCCGAATCCGTCAGCGCGAACGGGCGCCTCGAGAAGTCGCAGCGGTCGATGTTGGCATCCACCACCCGCGTGCCGAAGCGCTCGGCCTGCTCGCGGAACTTCGCCATCATCTCGGGCCCGGTCACGCCGTGCGGGAAGCCGGGGTAGTTCTCCACCTCGGTGGTGAGCATCAGCTGGCCGCCCGGCAGCACCGGCGCGGGGTTGGTGGCGGGCACGCCCACGTAGACGACGGGCTTCAGGTTGGCGCGTGCGGCATAGATGGCGGCGGTCCAGCCGGCGGGGCCGGAGCCGACGATCACCACCTGCTCGGTCGAACGGTCACTCATGGGGTTCCTCTCGGGGTTGGGGCGGCCGGTTGCGCGGGGATGCCGCGGGGCGCGACGCGCACCGTCACTTGCCGCCGCGCGCAAGCACGCGCAGCGATGGCCAGGCCACGAAGTCGCCCGTGAGCCCGTCGCCGGTCACCTTGCTGGCACCGCCATCCTGCTTGTCGACGCCGCGCGCGTAGATGATGCAGCCCGGCACCTCGACGCGACCGCTCTCGGTGTCCACGCCCTTGGGCGCGGAGAGCTTCTCGTACTGCCAGCGCCCGAACTGCGGGTCCCACGGATCGGCATCGAAGCGCTTCGGGGTGGAGACGCCGTAGGTGCGGTCCACGCCGCCCGGCCACTCGCCGCTGTCGCGGTAGTACGCAGCCACGCCGAAGGCGAGCACGGTCCCGTTCAGCTCGGCGTTCAGCCGCTGGCGCAGCGCGAAGAGCCGCTCCAGGTCGCCGCCCATGGCAAGCACCATCGCGTAGCGCATCTTGTTGGTGCGGCTGATCACCGTCGGGTTGTCGAGGATGGTGTCGTAGTAGCGCGCGCGCCAGCGGCGCCACCAGTCGTCGTAGATGCTCGTGAGGCGGATGCGGGTGGCATCGAGCGAGCCGTGCACCTCGGCGATCTCGGCCCAGCGGCGCGCGGCGCCGAAGCGCGAGAGCGGCTCGCGGGAGGCCTGCAGCTCAGAGAGCGTGGGCACGAACTTCGCGGCGTCGGCCTGGCCCTGCGCATCGAAGAGCTGCGCGATGAGCGCCTCGGCCAGCACGCGGTCGCCCTCGGGCATCTCCAGGCGGCGCAGGCGCTCGCCGTCGGAGCCGCGGATCTGCGAGTAGCCCGTGAGCGCGTACTTGCGCGCCACGGCGGCGGGCACCTGGTCGAGGAACGTCTGCAGCACGTCGCGCTGCAGGCTGGCCACGTCGCACATGGCCTGCATGGCGAAGGCCTTCTCCTCGAGGAGGTGCTGGTCGGCCACCTGGCGCAGGACGCGGAGCGCGGCCACGCCGAGCGAGAAGGCCTCGTCGAACTTCTTCTCCTCGCCGAGGCGGTACATCTCGGCGGCCACCCAGGCGTCGATGGTGGCAAGGGCCTTCAGGTAGCCGGCCTCGGCCTTGTGCACCGACAGGCCGTCGCCGATCGACAGGTAGACGCCCTTCTCCACGTAGCCGGGCGGGACGTTCGAGCGCCCGTACGGCAGCGCGAAGGTCACCTTGCCCTGCGCCTCGAGGAGCGCCGCCCCCATGCCGGGGTTGGCGGCCGCCCAGGCGCTGACCTCGGCCCAGCCCTTCATCCCGGGCCACACGGAGAGCACGTTGAAGTCCGCGCCGACCTTCTGCGGCGGCGCGGTCATGGCCACGTAGGCGTCGAACAGCCCCTTCCAGCTCTTGCTCTTGTCCTGGACCACCTTGGACGGCGCGTTGAGCGCATCCACGGCGCCGGGGTCGTCGGCGCGGACAAGGCCAGGGAGGATGGCGACGGCGAGGGCGGCGACGGCAAGGGCGCGTGCGGGACGCATCGGGCAGGTCTCCGGATCGGGGTGCTTCCGCGCGCGGGCCGGCCGCTCTGCGGGACGCGGAGGGTAGCAGAAACTCCGCTAGACTCGGCCCGTTCCGGCACGCGCCGGCCCGCCCCACATGCACGACACGCCGAACCCCTGCAACGTCCTCCTCCTCGGCACCGGCGGGCGCGAGCATGCGCTGGCCTGGAAGCTGCGCCAGTCGCCCCGGCTCGGCACGCTCTGGGTGCAGCCCGACGCCAACGCGGGCATCCGCGCGCTGGGCACGCCCTGCGACGCGCCGCTCACGCCCCGCGAGCGCTTCTTCCTCAAGTCGTGGCTCGATCGCAACGACGTGCACCTCGTGGTGGTCGGGCCGGAAGGCCCGCTCGCCGACGGGATCGTCGACGACCTCGCCGCGCCGGGCCGCCGCATCTTCGGCCCGGTCCGCGATGCCGCGCGCCTGGAATTCGACAAGGCGTTCGCCAAGGGCATGATGAAGCAGGCGAGCGTTCCCACCGCGGACGGCCGGAGCTTCAGCAACTACGAGCAGGCGCGCGCCTTCGTCGAAGCCCGCGACGTGCCGCTCGTGATCAAGGCCACGGGCCTGTGCGCCGGCAAGGGAGTCGTGGTCTGCGCCGACCGCGACGAGGCGCTGGCGGCGCTCGAGCGAATCATGCGCCTGCGCGAGTTCGGCAACGCCGGCGCGGCGGTGGTTGTGGAGGAGCGACTCGTGGGCCAGGAGATGAGCGTGCTTGCGCTCGTGGATGGCCGGACCATCACGGTGCTCGACCCGTGCCAGGACCACAAGCAGGTCGGCGAAGGGGACACCGGGCCCAACACGGGCGGCATGGGTTCGTACTGCCCCACGCCGCTTGCCTCGGAGACCGTGATGGGCGAGATCAGCCGTGAGGTGCTCGTCCCGACCGTCGACGCGCTCCGCCGCGACGGCATCGAGTTCCGGGGTGTGCTGTACGCAGGCATGATGCTGACCGCGGGCGGGCCGAAGGTGCTGGAGTTCAACACCCGCTTCGGCGACCCCGAGACGCAGCCGCTCATGGCGCGCCTGCAAGGCGACCTCGTGGACATCCTCTGGAAGACTGCGGGCGGCGAACTCGATGCCGCGGAGGTGTCGTTCGACCCCCGTGCCGCGTGCTGCGTGGTGGTGTGCAGCGGGGGCTACCCCGGGAAAGTCACCGCCGGACGGCCGATCGAGGGGGTGGAAGATGCCGCAAGGGCCGCCGGGCCGGGCGAGGAAGTGATCGTCTTCCACGCCGGGACCGCGATCAACCCCGATGGCGCGTTGGTGACCGCAGGAGGGCGGGTCTTCGGCGTGACGGCGCTGGCGGGCGACCTCGCCCGGGCGCAGGTCGTCGCCAACGAGGCGGCTCGCCGGATCCGTTTCGAGGGCGCCTTCTTCCGCCGCGACATCGGGCACCGGGTGCTGGGAACCGCAGCCACGCCGAAGGGCCCGGGAACCGCCGTCTGGGTCGGCGCCTAGGCACGCCCGACCCCCGAATCCCGCCTCATGAACCCCGTTGGGCTTGCCGCTGCATCAGGGGTCGGGTAATTTGCGTATGGACTTTCGGCCGGCCCCCTTGAGGTGCCTCCAGCGGATCGGCCATCGGTGTGACCTGTGACAGAGCTCGGTGCCTCGGCACCGGGCGGAGAGTTGACCCATGCTGATCCGCCTTGCCTCGACGGCCTGCGCCGCTGGCATCGTGACCACCCTCCTCGCCGCCGCCCCGATCATGCCGGAGCGAGGCGCCCCGCGCCCGACCCTCGGGACAGCCCCCGCGGGCACCGCCGAGCGGGCACCGACCAGTTCGGGCCCCTCGAACCTGCCCCTCTCGCCGCGCAAGCTCCTCACGAAGCCGGCGTCCAAGGACATCGAACTGCCGGTCAACCCCACCACGGGCCGTCCGCAGTGGAACGGCAAGCTGGGCGTCAAGTTCCGCGACAGCCTCAAGATGCGCGCGGAGCTGGTGCCCGGCGAGACCCTCCGGTCCTCCAACGCCGCGGCGGTGCAGCAGGCCACCGACCTCGTCAAGACCTTCGGCGGCTCCATCCGCCAGATGCTGCGCAAGTCGCCCGAGCAGCTGCGGGAGCTCGAGCGGCGCGCCGAGCGCTACAGCGGCACCGCGCAGCCGGACCTCGCGGGCATGATGTATGTCGACGTGCAGCCCGAGCGCCTGCTCGATGCCGCGCGGGCGCTCAACGACCTCGACATCGTGGAATGGGTGGAGATCGAGCGCGACCCGATCCTCGACGGCACCGGCAACAACGCCGAGCAGGACGGCTGCGGCCAGTACGGCCCCGGCAACGGCCCCGGCGTGAGCAACTGCTACACCGCGTCGCCCGATTCCCGCTGCTCGACGCTCGGCGGCGGCAACGGCTGCAACGACGTGGCCGGCTGCAACGACCCCAACGGCGCGCTGCCGACCTGCCGCTACGGCTGCAACAACACGCCGTGCTGCGACCTCGTCGCGGACATCCTTCCCAACTGTGACGACGTAGCCAACCCGACCGGCTGGGACGCCCTCTGCGCCACCTATGCCAACATCCTCTGCCAAAGCACGGTGTACGACACCGTCGCGCCCATCCAGGGGCAGAACCTGCCGCTTGGCCCCAGCTCCATTCCGCTCCTCTACAAGTACGACCCCTGCTTCGCGATGCGCGGCCCCATCGACCCGGCCGAGACCGCGGTGCTGGTGTACGGCGCCGCGGAGACCATCATCGTGCCGGGCGGCTACGCCCCGCTCCCCGGCCAGCTCCTCACCTACGACGCCGGGCCGGACCCCGTGACCGGCGCGCCGTTCGTCCCCGGAACGCTCGAGTACGTCCAGTACCCGAACCCCGACATCGAGGACGAGGCCGATCCGACCACCGACGTGCCGCAGGCGGCGCTGCCGGACCCGAGCCTCGAGGGCGCGTTCCTCGCCATCTCGGCGGGCTGCTTCTCCGAGCACGGCTTTGGCGGCTGCAACCAGGTCTCCTGCTGCGTCTACGTCTGCCGCACCGACCCGACCTGCTGCAACATCGCCTGGGACGCCGACTGCACGGCGCTGGCCAACAACGCGCCGGTGGGAACCCTGTCCCCTTCGCCGTGCACCGGGCAGTCGCTCGACCCGACGGCCTTCCCGCCCGCTTCGCCCGTCAGCCCGCTGCTCACCGCGGGCCTGTCCGCCACCTCCGGCGACGCCCGCGGCTACCAGAACTACACCTCCGGTCGACCGGTGCTCGGCCCCTTCACGACGCTGCCCGCGGGCGTCACCTACCCCGTGATCCCGCCCTCGGTGAACACCGAGGTCACCCCGGATCCGACGCGAGTGAACGTTGACTCCAACCTCGGCACCTTCGCCACCATCAACTCGGGCTACCGAGGCGGCGGCTTCGACTTCGAGGGCTACTCGACGCTGGTGACGCAGCTTGGCATCAATCCCATCACGCGTGCCTTCGGCCAGCGCTCCCGCGTGGCGGTGATCGAGTTCTCCGCCTACGTGAACCACGAGGACATCGTCAACAAGGTGTACGCGGAGGAAGGCCAGACGCAGGTCCTCATCATCGAGGACCCGCTCGACCCCAACCACGGCACCGCGTGCCTCGGCATCATCGGTGCCGAGCGCAACGACATCGGGGTGACCGGCATCGCCTGGGGCGCAGGCCTGAGCTTCTACCCCACCGTCAGCCGCGAGGAAGGCACCCGGCTCCCCAACGCGCTGACGAGCGCACTGATCGACCTCGCCGAGGGCGACGTCATCAGCATGTCGATCGGCTTCGGCGGCGGCAACACCATCGTGGTGAGCCCCGCGGTGTTCGAACTGGTCCGGCTCGGCTCCTCCGCCGGCATCCTGAGCTGCTGCTCGGCCGGCAACGACGCCGCGCCCGTGCGCACCAGCCCCGACGGTACCAGCGACAGCGGTGCGGTGATCGTCGGCGCCTGCTGGCCGGGCTTCCAGGTGGGGCAGCTCAGCAACGCCATCTCCGTGCCCGGTCCGTTCCCCGGCAACAACTACTGCCGCCTGAACTTCTCCAACTTCACGGACCTCGACAACCCGGGCAACGAGGTCGACGTGTCCGCATGGGGAACGGGAGTCGCGTCGATCGGCTACGGCGACCTGTACAACGGCAACAATCAGCCGGTGGACGATCCGCTCGAGCGGAACAAGCTCCGCAGCTACACGTCGCAGTTCAACGGCACCAGCGCCGCTGCCCCGCAGATCGCGGGCTGGGCCGCTTGCATCCAGAGCCTCGCCCTGAACTGGTGGGGCACCACGCTGCCTCCCACGGTGCTCCGCGGGCTGATGCGCAACAACGTGCAGCCCCAGTGCGGGCTGGACTACGACAACCCGTTCTTCCCCGGCTACCCCGAGCAGGGCGACCCGTTCGTGGGCGACATCGAGCCAGGCGGCGAGCAGGCCCGCATCCGCGGCTTCCCGAACTGCCGCGCGACCGTCGCCGACGTGGTCGCCAACACCTTCGGCGGAACGCCGATCGACGCCACCGTGATCACCGGCGTGCTGCAGGCGGGCGACAGCTTCGCCATCCGCCAGCTCGACGGCGCGTTCCTCCGCCTGGGCCCGGCCCGCAGGCGCGCCGGCAACTCGGGGCAGGGTTACGGTGCCCCGCTCTTCTACCCGCTCAGCGGCGGCACCACGGACGTTCAGCTGACGGTGACGTCGCGGCAGGGACCGGATTCGGTCTCGGCGATCCTCATGCAGGTGGCGTCCGCGGTCTCGGTCCCGCTGCCGACCGTGGAAGTGGTCTACTTCTACAACTTCACGCAGCAGCGCTGGGTGAGCGCCGGCACCATAGTCCTCGGCACCGATGCCCTGGTCAGCGGATTCGTCCCGATCGGCAGCCTCGACGACTACGTCGTCGGGACGTCGACCGGCGGGTCGGCCGTGTACGCCCGCGTCTACACCTGCACGCTGTCGCCGAGCGGCACGTTCAGCATCCTGCACGACCTGCTCGGCCTGCAGATCACGGTGGACATCTTCAACCCGTGATCGGCCTGCGGCGGCGGGCGTGATGGCGCCCGCCCCGACCGTTTGGACCCTCGCCCCCGGCACTCGCCGGGGGCTTTTCCTTGCCGCCCCGCCCAATGGACGGCCAGCGCGGCGCCAACGCGCCTACATTTCCTCCATGGCCGACCGTTCAGATGCCCCGCCCCCCGGCACCGGCTCGCCCGAGCAGGCGCTCGCCGAGGTGCATCGGCGGTTCATCGAGCGCTGGAGTCAGATGGCGTCGTCGTGGGGCGTGCCGCGCAGCATGGCTGAGGTGCACGCCTTGCTCTTCGTCGAGGCACGGCCGGTTTCTGCGGACGAGATCATGCAGCGGCTCGGCATCAGCCGCGGGAACGCCTCCATGACGGTGCGCACCCTCGAGGAGTGGGGCATCGTCCGGCGCGAGAGCCTTCCGGACGAGCGCCGCGACTACTTCGTGGCCGAGCGAGACGCCCTGGCGCTGTTCGCGACGGTGATGCGGGTCCGCAAGGAGCGCGAGATCGACCCGCTGCTCGCGCTCGTGTCCGAGTGCCGCGCGGCCGCGGCGGCGGTCCCCGCCGCGGGCGACGGCTCCGCGGCGCGTGCGGCCCGGGACCTCGACGACCGGCTGGCCGACATGGACCTCTTCGTTCGTGCGATCGACGCGATGGCCTGCCGGTACCTGTCGCATGATGGAAGCGGCCTCCGCACGCTCGCCGCCGAAGCGGGGGTCGAGCGATGACCCTGGCGCACCGCCCTGCGGCCGCTCCGCGCACGGCTGCGTCCGGCGCCCGGCTCGAGGTGGCATGGACCCTCAGCGCGTCGGCGCTCGCGCCGGGCCGCGGCTACTCGAGCGCCGTGCTGCACCTGGAACTGGCGTGGGACCCGTCGGACGAGCCCGCCCGGCCGACCGTCAGCGCGTGCATCATCCGGGGACCCGAGCGACGCGCGGTGGCGCTCCCCGGTCCGGTGAAGCTCGACGTCCGGCTGCGCGGCCAGTGGACCCACCTGACGGCGTCGGTGGGGCAGACGCTTCTCCTGCAGGCGAGCTTCGAGCGAGGAAGGCTGGCCTATTGCACCGGCGCGCTTCCCTCTCTTGCGGGCCTTCCGGGCGGAGCCTACGACGCGCCCACCGGGCTGCTCGAGCGTTACGCGATGCACGCGGCACTGCCCGACGCACACGGGTGATGCGCCTCCATCTGCTATTCTCCACGGACCCTGGACGGGTGGCCGAGTGGCTGAAGGCGCTGGTTTGCTAAACCGGTTTACGGGGTAAAGCCTCGTAACGCGGGTTCGAATCCCGCCCCGTCCGCTTCGCCTTCGCCGCGGCCCGGCAGTGCCCGGGCCGCGGCGGCGATTGGGCCCCCTCCTGCTTCATGGAACAGTTCATCCACGACCTCTGGCAGCTCGTCTCGCAGCCAGGGCAATTGCGCGAGAACCTGGCGCAGATCGTCACCACCCTCGGCGGCGGCGCCACCTATGCCATGCTGGGACTGATCGTCTTCGCGGAGACGGGCCTGGTGGTCACGCCGTTCCTCCCGGGCGACAGCCTGCTCTTCGCCACCGGCGCCGTGTGCGCGACGGTGGCGAGCGTGGCCGTCGAGCGCGGCACTGAGCCGGCGGTGAGCATCGCAACCATGGCGGCAGTGCTCTTCGTGGCGGCCGTGGTCGGCGACGGCGTCAACTACCACGTCGGCCGCGCCATCGGGCCGGTGGCCTTCAGCGGCCGCTTCCGCTGGCTGCGAAAGGAGCACCTGGACCGCACGCACGCGTTCTTCGAGCGCCACGGCGGGCGCGCGGTGGTGCTCGCGCGCTTCAAGCCGATCGTGCGCACGTTCGCGCCGTTCGTGGCGGGGATCGGTGCGATGACCTACTCGCGGTTCCTCTTCTACAACGTGTTCGGCGCGGTCCTCTGGGTGGGGCTCTTGCTCGGCGGTGGCTACTGGCTCGGGAGCCTCGAGTGGGTGCAGCGCCACTTCTCCAAGGTCGTGCTGGGGATCGTGGTGGTCAGCGTCCTGCCGCTTGCATGGGAGGCCCGCCACGCCATCCTCCGCATGGTCCTGCCGTCGCGCCGCAGCGCCACGTAGTCACCGTCGGCGGCCGTTGCCCTACACTGTCCGGCCCCTGGCACCAGGCCCCTGCGCCCGACGCCGCGGGAAGGACGCTGACCATGAAGATCCACGAATTCCAGGCCCGCCGGCTGCTTTCCGATGCCGGCATTCCCGTTCCCCCCGGACGGATGGTCGAGTCGGTGGCGGATGCCGCCGCCGAGGCCAGGCGGCTGTTCGCGGCCGGCGCGGGGATCGTCGTCGTGAAGGCGCAGGTCCATGCGGGCGGCCGCGGCAAGGCCGGGTTCGTGAAGGTGTGCAAGGATGCCGCGGAGGCCGAGAAGGCCGCCGCCTTCATGCTCTCCAACCGCATGGTGAGCCCGCAGACGCCTCCGGAGGGGCTGGACGTGCGCCGGCTGCTCGTGGCCGCGGGCGTCGACATCGCGAAGGAGTACTACCTCGCGATCGTCACGGACCGCGCCCGCAAGACCAACACGCTCATCGCCAGTGCCGAGGGCGGCGTGGAGATCGAGCACGTGGCGGCGACGCGGCCCGATGCCATCGTCAAGGTGGCCCTCGACCCGCTGACGGGGCTCGCCGCCTACCAGGCGCGCGACACGGCGTTCCGGCTTGGGTTCCGCGGCAAGCAGGTCAACCAGGCGGCGGACATCATGATGCGGCTGACGGGCCTGTACCTGGCCAAGGACGCGAGCCTCGCCGAGATCAACCCCCTGGTGGTGACGCCCGCCTCTGCGGCGCACCCCGACGGCGAGGTGGTCGCCATCGACGCCAAGTTCAACTTCGACGACAACGCGCTCTTCCGCCACGCGGACCTGCGTGCCATGTTCGACCCCTCGGAGGAGGACCCCTCGGAGATGCGCGCACGCGAGTTCGAGCTGAACTACGTGGCGCTCGACGGCAACATCGGCTGCCTCGTGAACGGTGCGGGCCTCGCCATGTCCACCATGGACATCATCAAGCTGCATGGCGGCGAGCCGGCGAACTTCCTCGACGTGGGCGGCGGCGCCAGCGAGCAGGCGGTCACCGAGGGGTTCCGCATCATCCTGTCGGACGCCGGGGTGAAGGGCGTGCTCGTCAACATCTTCGGCGGCATCATGCAGTGCGACCGCATCGCGCGCGCCATCGTGGCGGCGGCCAAGTCCGTGGGCTTCAAGGTGCCGCTGATCGTGCGCCTCGAGGGCACCAACGTCGCCGAGGCGCGGCTCATCCTGGATGCGGCCCGGGCCGAGATCCCCACCATGCAGTCCGCCACCGACCTCACCGATGCGGCGCGCAAGGTCTGCGCCTCGGTCGGCTGAACCCGCGGCCATGCTGGTCCTCTTCGACATCGACGGCACCCTGCTCCACTCGCTGAGCGCGGGCGTGCATGCCATGAGCTCGGCGCTGCGCGAGCTGCACGGCGTGGACCCCGACTTCTCCAAGGTCGAGGTGCACGGCCGGCTGGACACGCTGATATGGCGCGACCTGGCCGAGGTGCACGGATACCCGACGTGCGATGCGTCGCACGAGCGGTTCCGGAGCACCTACTCCGCGCACCTCGAGCGCAGGCTGGCGGAGCGCAATACCGTGGAGCGGTATCCGGGGACGCGGGAACTCGTGGATGCCGTGCGCGGGCATCCCGCGCTCACGCTCGGGATGCTCACGGGCAACTACGAGTTCACCGGTCGCCTCAAGGTGCGTCACGCCGGCATCGACCCGGACCTCTTCCTGGTCAACGCCTGGGCCGGCGACGCGCCGGACCGCCGCGGGCTGGTGCCCGTGGCCATGCGCCGGTTCGCCGAGCGCACGGGCACGCCGATCGCCGGGGACCGCGTGGTGATCATCGGCGACACGCCCGCGGATATCGACTGCGCGCATGCCTCCGGCGCGCGCTGCCTGGCCGTGGCCACCGGCCACTTCGGCATCGACGCGCTGCGCGCCGCGGGCGCCGACCTTGCCGTGAGCGACCTGCGCGACACCGAGCGCCTGCTCGCGTGGATCGCGCAGTGAACCCGCTCGGATCTAGCCGCGCTCGATGCGTTCCTTGAGCGGCAGCAGCACGCGGGGGATCAGGCGCTGCTCGACGAGGCGCTCGCCGTGGCCCGCGAGCGCCGCGAGGTGCGTGGGCAGGTCGGCAAGCGACCGCACGGGGCCCGTCCGTCGCACGGTCAGCATGATGCTCAGCGGATCCGCGCCGTCGCGCGACACCGCCGTCTCGCCGCGCGGCAGGCGCGTGCGCACCTCCACGTACACGTGCATGTCGGGCGCGTCCGAGAGCGCCAGCGCGATGAACGGCTGCGCATCGAGCACCGTGTCGGTGGACGAATCCGCGAACTCGCCCAGCGGCGACCCGCCCAGCAGCGCATCCAGCACCGCCTGGTCGCGGTTGCCCTCGCAGTCGAAGTCGAATGCGTAGACCAGCTCCAGGTGGTCGACGTCCAGCGGGCTGATGGAGAGGAAGTACGGCGCCACCTCCAGCACGGTGCGGTGCATCCGGTATGCGTCGTCGAGCGTGTCGGGGTTGACCCATCCGCTCTTGAGCGACACCTGCCGCATGGCCACCCAGAGGAAGTCGCGCTCGTCCTCGGCGCTCTCGAGGGCCACCTCGCCGTCGGGGTAGCGCTGCAGGCTGGAGAGCCTCGGCAGGTCCTTCCGCAGGCGCCCGAAGAGGTCGAGCACCGGCTCGCGCGCCGCGGGCAGGTCCATCTTGAGCGCCAGCTTCTGGTTCACGCAGAAGTCGCGGCAGATCTGGTCGAAGTCCGGCATGGCTGTCTCGGGCGCGCCCGCGCGGGCCGGGCGTCAGGAGCGTCTCAGGCCGGGCTGCCCGGGCCGCCGTGCGGCGCCGCCCCGCCGACGCGTTCGGTGCCCATGCGCTCGGAGTGATGGGACATCGCGTAGGCGATGCGCTCGCGGGCCTGCCGCAGCTTCTCCTCGTGCGCCTGGCGCTGCTTCCGGCGCCAGACGAGGATGCGCCAGACCGCCAGCAGCAGGATGGGGAGGAAGAGCAGGACCAGGATGCCGGCCAGGATCGGGACGACCAGGGCCATCAGCGTCATGGCGAACGCGAACACGGTCTCGATCATCCCGTAGATCGGGTTGAGCCATCCGATGGTGAGCACGGAACTGGAGAGCCGCCCCGCGATCGACGCGGCCTCCACGCCCGAGGCCGTGGTGGCCCCGGCGATGATGCCGAGCGACCACGCGATGGCCGGGTGCAGGAGCGGCTCCGCTCCCTCGGAACCCGCGACGGTGAGGGTGCCGAGCTGGCTGGTCATCAGCACTGCGCCGGCAGCGGCCGCGAGCGGCGCGGCCAGCAGGTCGAGCACGTGGTCGACCCACGGCACGAGGAACCCGACCACCTCGACGACGGTGGCCGTGCCGAAGAGCACGATGGACGTGTTGGTGCCGAGCCAGCTGAAGTGCGGCCCGACGTCGAGGAACTCTGCACGGACGGCGATGGCCGCCATGAAGAGCGGCAGGAACACCCGGAGCCCGCACGCCGCGGACAGCCCCAGCCCTGCGCACACGGCGAGGAAGATCGCCATGGGGCGCGTTTCAGGCCACCTTGGCGTCGAGGTACTTCTCGACGCTCTTGACGTCCGCCAGGATCTGCGGGGTCATGCGCAGCGTGAAGCTCGCACCCTTGGTGACGGACACCACGCGCGTGCACTCCTCGCGCGCGAGCCAGATGCGGCCGGCGCGCGCGGTGCGGCGGTTGCCGCTGCGCAGGCGCTCGCGCTTCAGGCGGTTCAGCGCACCCTGCACGCCCGAGTTCATGCGCATCAGGCGGAGGATGGTCTGCTTGCGGCGAGCCTCGGCAGGGATGGCCTTGACGGTGAAGTGGACGGTGCTGGTAGGAGCGAGGTTCGCCATGGATGGTCCTTTGCGCAAGTCGCTGCGCCGAGCCGCGTAGTGTAGCGGAGCCCCCGACTGCCGCAAGCCCACGTCCGCGTCCGCTTATCGGCACCGATCCGCGCGCGTGGATAGGCTTTTCCGATGGCTTCCTCCCGCATCGGCTGGATCGGAACTGGCGTCATGGGGCGCTCCATGGCACTGCACCTTCGCCATGCGGAGCATCCGCTGGTGGTGTTCAGCCGCACGAAGGAGCGGGCCCGGGACCTGCTGGAAGCAGGCGCGGAATGGGCCTCGAGCCCGCGCGAGGTGGCCGAGCGCTGCGAGGTCGCGTGCTCGATGGTCGGCCTGCCGTCGGACGTGGAGTCGATCTACCTCGGCGCGGACGGCATGCTCTCGGCCGCGCGCGCCCCACGGCTGCTGATCGACTTCACGACGAGCAGTCCCGCCCTCGCCCGCCGCATCGCGGAGGCATGCGCCTCGCGCGGGGCCGAGGCGCTCGATGCCCCCGTCTCCGGAGGCGACGTCGGCGCCCGCAACGCCTCGCTCTCCATCATGTGCGGCGGCACCGAACCGGCCTTCGCCGCCGCGCGCCCGCTCCTGGAGCGGCTCGGCAAGACGATCGTCCTGCAGGGAGGCGCCGGGGCCGGACAGCACACCAAGATGGTCAACCAGCTCCTGATCGCCGGCACCATGCTCGGGCTGGCGGAGGCCCTTGCCTACGCGCGCCGGAGCGGCCTGGACCCGGCCAAGGTCCTCGAATCCGTCGGCGGCGGGGCGGCCGCCAGCTGGTCGCTGGCAAACCTGGCCCCCCGGGTGCTCAAAGGCGACTTCTCCCCCGGGTTCTTCATCGAACATTTCCTCAAGGACCTTCGTATCGCGCTCGACGAGGCGCGCTCGATGGGCCTCGAACTGCCGACCGCCGCCGCCGCGGAGCGCACCTACGCCGCTCTCGCGGAGGCGGGGCATGGCCGTTCGGGGACGCAGGCCATCGTGCACGCCTACGGGTGGTGAGCGAACTACCCTTCTCATCCCACCGGAACCAACCATGCCAACCATCACCCAGCAGGACATCGGAGCGATCGAGCAGCAGGTGAAGCAGGCGCACCCGCCCTTCGCCGCGCTCACGCAGGAACTCGGCCGCGTCATCGTGGGCCAGCACGAATTGCTCGAGGGGCTCCTCATCGGGCTCCTCTGCAACGGGCACGTGCTCATCGAGGGCGTGCCGGGCCTGGCCAAGACCACGGCCGTGGCGACGCTCGCGGCCGCGGTGCGCACCACCTTCCACCGCATCCAGTTCACGCCCGACCTCCTGCCCTCGGACCTCGTCGGCACGATGGTCTACAGCCCGGCCTCGCACGAGTTCAGCGTGAAGAAGGGCCCCATCTTCGCCAACATCGTGCTGGCCGACGAGATCAACCGCGCCCCCGCCAAGGTCCAGAGCGCGCTGCTCGAGGCGATGCAGGAGCGCCAGGTGACGATCGGCGGCGAGACGTTCCGCATGGACGACCCGTTCCTGGTGCTCGCCACGCAGAACCCGATCGAGCAGGAAGGCACCTACCCGCTGCCCGAGGCGCAGGTCGACAGGTTCCTGCTGAAGCTCGTCATCACCTACCCGACGCGCACCGAGGAGCGGCAGATCCTCGACCGCATGTCGAAGACCACCGCGAGGGTGCAGGTGCGCCCGGTGATGGACCCGGCGCAGATCCGCACCGCGCGCGAGGTGGTCGACGCGATCCACGTCGACGACAGCATCAAGGACTACATCGTGTCGCTCGTGTGCGCGAGCCGCGATCCGGGCGCCTTCAAGGTGCCGGTGAAGGACCTCGTGCAGTACGGCGCCTCGCCGCGCGCCACCATCGCGCTCGCCCAGGCCGCGCGCGCCAAGGCGTTCCTCGATGGCCGCGGGTTCGTGGTGCCGCAGGACGTGAAGGACGTGGCCCCCGCCGTCATGCGCCACCGACTCGGCCTGAGCTACGAGGCCGAGGCGCTCGAGAAGTCCTCCGACGACGTGGTCCGCGCCCTCCTCGAGCACGTGCCGGTGCCCTGAGAGCCATGCAGACGACCGAGCTCCTCCGCAAGGTCCGCCGCATCGAGATCCGCACGTCGCACCTCGTGAGCGACGTGCTGGCCGGGCAGTTCCGCTCCGCCTTCAAGGGGCGCGGCATGGAGTTCGAGGAGGTCCGCCCGTACCAGTACGGCGACGACGTGCGTTCCATCGACTGGAACGTGAGCGCGCGCACGGGCTTCCCGCACGTGAAGCTCTTCCGCGAGGAGCGCGAGCTGACCGTGATGCTCGTGGTCGACCTCAGCGGCTCGCTCGGCTTCGGCACCAACGCGCAGCTGAAGCGCGAGCTGGCCGCGGAGATCGCGGCGACGCTCGCCTTCAGCGCGATCCGCTCGAACGACCGCGTGGGACTGATCGGCTTCACCGATCGCGTGGAGCTGGTGGTGCCGCCTCGAAAGGGACCGCGCCACGTGCTGCGGATCGTGCGCGACCTGCTCGCCTTCCGGCCCGCGCACCGCGGCACCGACATCGGCGCCGCCGTGGAGCAGGCCACGCGCGCCCTCAGCCGGCGCGCGGTGGTGTTCGTGGTGAGCGACTGGCGCTCGCCCGGCGTGCTGGCCGACGGGCGCGAGCCGTGGGAGGACGCGCTGCGCATCGCGCGCATGCGCCATGACGTGATCCCCGTGGTGGTGCGCGACCGCCGCGAGCGCGAGCTGCCGCCCGTCGGACTCGCCGAGTTCGAGGACGAGGAGACCGGCGAGCTGGCGACGGTGGACCTGTCGTCGCGCGCGGTGCGCGAGCGGTTCGCGCGCCTGGCGTCGGCCGACGACGCGCTCCTCGAGGACACGCTCCGCCGCCTCGGCAGCGAGGCGATCCGCGTGGAGACGGGGGGCGACTTCGTGGAACCGCTCACGTCCTTCTTCCGCCGCCGCGGCGCCCGGAGGGCACGGTGAAGCCGGCGCACGGGACGGTACTTGCGCTCGCGGCGCTCCTTGCGTGCGGGACGGCCGCGGCGCCGCACCGCGACATCGAGCGCCGCGACACGGAGCGCCGCGACATCGACCACCGCGACATCGACCACCGCGACACGGAGCGCCGCCCGGCGCAGCGTGCGGTCCGCCAGGCCGAGGAGTCGGGCGGACTCAAGGTGGTCCGCACCATCGACGCCGCGGCGTGGCAGGCGGGTGCACCGATCGCGATGACGGTATCCGCATCCGCGCCGGAGGGAGCCTCCGTGCGACTGCCCGTGCTCGACCGCACGCTCGGCGCGTTCGACGTTCGGCCCGACGGCCGGCCGCTGCGCGGCGCGGGCACGGACCTGCTGCAGGCAACCCTGGTGGCGTGGGACGCGGGCCCCGTCGAGGTGCCGGCGATGGAGGTCAAGGCCACGCTGGCTGACGGGACCGAGGCCACGGTCACGCTGCCGGCGGTGACGGTGGACCTCACCTCGCTCGTCGGCGACGACATGCCGCTCACGGAGCTGGCGTCGGACATCCGGGGCCCGGTGGACATCGAGGCGAGCCGATGGACCTGGTGGGCCATGGCCGCCGCCGCGGCCGTGGCGGCACTGGCCTTCACGTGGTGGCTGCGCTCTCGCGGCGCGTCGCCGCCGCCGCAACCGCCGCTGCCGCCCGCGGAGTGGGCGCGGCGCGAGCTCGACCGACTCGATGCCGACGACCTGCCCCGTCGCGGCGACGTCGACGGGTTCTTCGTGCGGCTCTCCACGATCGTGCGCACGTACATCGAGGGGCGCTTCGCGATCGCCGCGCCGGACCGCACCACGCAGGAGTTCCTGCGCGAGGCGTCGGCGCACCCGGACCTCGCCGGCGAACGATCGCGTGAGCTCGGCGCGTTCCTGCGCACGGCGGACATGGTGAAGTTCGCCGCGGCCCGGCCTCCCGAGGACACCTGCGCCGCCGCGATGCGCGCGATGCGCGCGTTCGTGGAGTCGACGGCTCCTGCGGAGGACGACGTCGCCGCCGGCGCCGAGCAAGGGCCCGCGGAACCCGCGGCGCCCTCCCAGCCTGACCGCCGCACGAAGGAGGCTGCGCGATGACGGGCTTCCACGACTCGAGCGCCTGGTGGCTGCTGCTCCTGGCCGCGGTGCCGCTCGCCTGGTGGGCGGCACGGCGCGCGCGCCGGCGCAGCACCATCGCGTATCCGTCGGTCGCGGCGCTGCGTGCCGCGGGGACATCGTGGGTGTCGCGCACGCGCTGGCTGCCGCTTGCGCTGCGCCTGGCGGCCCTGGCGCTGCTTGCCGTGTGCATCGCGCGGCCGATCAAGGCCAACGAGCAGACGCGCGTGTTCGTGGAGGGGATCGCGGTGGAACTGGTGGTGGACCGCTCGAGCTCGATGCTTGCCATGGACTTCCAGAAGGACGGCCGGCGCGCGGACCGGCTGACCGCGCTCAAGGACGTGGCGGGCCGCTTCGTGCTCGGCGGCGAGGGCCTTGCCGGGAGGCCCGGCGACCTGATCGGCATGATCGCCTTCGCGCGCTACGCCGACAGCACGTGCCCGCTGACCCTCGACCACGACTACCTGGTGCAGGTGCTGCAGGGCACGGAGGTGGCGGGCACTCGCACCGAGGACGGGACGGCCATCGGCGAGGCGGTGGCGCTCGCGGCGGAGCGGCTGCGCGAGGCCACGGACCGCGGGGGTGACCTTCCCAAGCCCAAGAGCAAGGCCATCATCCTGCTCACCGACGGCGAGAACAACGCGGGCGACATCCCGCCGATGACGGCCGCCGAGATCTGCAAGACCTACGGCATCACGCTGTACGCGGTGGGCATGGGCACCATCGGCGAGGCGCCCTACCCCGTGCAGACGCCCTTCGGCGGCACGCAGATGATGCCGGTGCCGGTGAAGATCGACGAGAAGCTCCTGAAGGAGATGGCCGCCGCCACCGGAGGCCAGTACTTCCGCGCGACCGACACCCGCAGCCTCGCGCAGATCTACGAGACCATCGACCGCCTCGAGAAGACCACCACCGAGCAGCGGCGATACCTGCAGTTCCGCGACCTCGCGGTGGAGGGCTCCGACCTGGCGGGCCTGCGCCTCCCGCCGCTCCTCCTGCTGGCGTTCCTTGCGGTGGCGGCCGAGCTGGTCCTCTCTCACACGCGCTGGAGGACGCTGCCATGAACCCGATGGAGTTCGCGTTCGCCAACCCCGCGGCGCTCAACTGGGCGTGGGCGGTCGTCGCGGTCGCGGCGCTGGTGGCGCTGCGGGCCCGGTCACGGTCGCGCGCGCTCGGGACCTTCGCCGACGCGCGCCTCCTCGGCGTGATCGCGCCCGCGGCGGGCGGCGCACGGCCGCTGCTGCGCGCCCTGCTTGCGCTGGCGGCGCTCGCGGCGCTCGTGCCTGCGCTCATGGACCCGCGCTGGGGCGCGCAGGTCGAGGAGGTGAAGCGCAGGGGCGCGGACGTGTTCTTCGTGCTGGACGTGAGCCGCTCGATGACCGCGCAGGACGCCGCGCCCGATCGGCTGGCGCGCGCGCGGCAGATGGTGGAGGAGACCGTGGAGTCGCTCGGCGGCGACCGCGTGGGACTGATCGAGTTCGCGGGCACTGCTGCCATGCGCGTGCCGCTGACCCTCAACTACGGCGCGTTCCGCACGACGCTCGGGGAGCTCAAGGCCCTCTCCGGCGCACGAGGCGGCACGGCGCTCGCGAATGCCATCGAGCTGGCAGCGGAGAGCTTCCCCGAGTCCAGCGCCGGAAGCCGGGCCATCGTGGTGCTGTCCGACGGCGAGGACCTCTCCGGCGGCGACGACCCCGTGGCGGCCGCGCGCGCCGCGCTGGAGGACCGCAAGGTGCACGTGTACTCGGTCGGCATCGGCGATTCGCGCGAGGGGGGGCGGATCCCGGTGGCGCGCGGCAGCGACGGTTCCGTGCGCTACCTGGTGCACGAGGGCCAGGAGGTGTGGACCAAGCTCGACGAGCGCGTGCTGCGCGACGTGGCGCTCGCGGGCGGCGGGGCCTACATTCCCGCGGGCAAAGACCGCGTCGACATGGCGCGCGCATTCGAGCAGACCGTCGGGCAGCTCGAGCGGCAGGAGTTCGAGTCGTCCACGGTGACGCGGCGCACGCCGCGCTTCCAGTGGTTCGCGGGCATCGCGTTCGCGTGCCTGCTGGCGGGAGCGGTCATCCCGCCGCGCAGGCCGGAGAGCGGCGGAGGTGCGGCATGAGCGCTCGACACGTCACCTGGGCCCGGTCCGCGCATGGGGCAGCCGCGCTGGCCGCTGTCGCGATGCTCGCCGCAGCAGCGGTGGCGCAGAGTCCGGCCGGCGAGGCTGCACCCGCGCAGGCGCCGGCCAGCGGCGCGACGCCGGCACCGGTGGCGCCCGACGCACCGGCCGCAGCGCCCGCCGCCGCACCCTCGGCAACCCCGCGACCGACATTCGAGGACGCGGTGCGCGCGGGGCGTGCGGCGCTCGACTCCGGCGACAACGATGCGGCCGTGGCCGCCTACGACTCCGCGCTGCAGGCGCGCCCCGATTCCGCCGAGGCAGCCTTCAACCGCGGCGTGGCGCTCTACCGCGCGGGCCGGTTCAAGGATGCCATCGATGCGTTCAAGGGTTCCGGCGAGAAGGCATCCTCGGGCGAGCGGACCAACGCGAAGCTGGAGTCGTCGAGCAAGTTCAACCGCGCTGCCAGCTTCTACGGTGCCACCAAGGCGCAGGCCGAGGCCGCGCAGCGCATGCTCGAGCAGGCCAGGGAGCGTGCGGCATCCGGCGCCGACGCAGGCAATGCACCGTCCGCCCCGGCCGTGGACCCCGGGCAGCTGAAGCAGGCAATCGAGGATGCGAAGCAGAGCTTCGAGAACTTCCGGGACGCCTCCTACGGCGATGCGGCCGATCTCGATTCGCGCGCCAATGCCGAGCAGGCGCGCCGGCTGGTGCGTGCGCTGCAGGAACTTCAGCAGCAGCAGCAGCAAAGCAAGCAGGAACAGAACGACAAGCAGGATCAGCAGCAAAGCCAAGAACAGCAGCAGCAGGACCAGCAGAAGCAGGACCAGCAGCGCAAGGACCAGGAGCAGCAGAAGGACTCCGACCAACAGAAGTCCGACCAGCCCCAGGACCAAGAGCCGCAGGACCAGCAGCCCAAGGATGATGCGGCTTCCGGGAACGAAGAGAAGCAGAAGGACGAGCAGCAAGGCAAGGACCCGAAGCCCGACGAACCGAAGCAGGAACAGGGCAAGCAGGATGAGGAGCGGCAGCAGGAACCGAAGGACGGCGACCAGCCGCAGCCCGCGGATGCCCGCAAGGCCAGCGGCGAGATGACCAAGGACGAGGCCGACCGCCTGCTGCAGGGCGTCCGGGACCGCGAGCGTCGGCGCCGCACGGAGCAGCAGCGGCGCGAGCAGGAACAGGCCGCGCGCGGCCGCAAGCCGATCAAGGACTGGTGATCCCCGTGAACCGAGCGACCATTGCCTGCCTGCTCCTTGCGTTCGCCGCGCTCCGCGCCGCGACGGCAGGCGACGTGCGCGTGCGCATGCCCGATGGCCCTGCCTACGAGGGATCGCCGATCGTGGTGGTGGTGGAGGTCGTGGATGCGGCATCCCCTGCACCGCCCGTGGTGCCCGAGATCCCCGGGGCCTCGGTGCGCATCTCCGAGCGCGGCCGGCAGAGCCGCACGGAGATCCGCAACGGGCGGGCCACCTCGAGCGCCTCGGTCACGTACGCGGTCGAGATCACGCCCGAATCCCCGGGCCCGCTCGCGGTGCCGCCGATGGAGATCACGGTGGACGGCCGCACCGTCCGCACCGAGGCGCGCACCTTCGACGTGCAGCGGAGCGACGCCGGAGACCTGCTCTCGGCAGAGGTGTTCGGCAAGCCATCCGAGGTGACCATCGGCGAGCCGCTCGAACTGGTGCTGCGCATCGCCATCCGGCCCTTCCGCGACCGCGTGTACGGGCAGCTCAGCGAGGCCGACATGTGGATGCTGGTGGACGTGGCCAACAGCGACTGGGGCGTCTTCGCCAGCGAGGTGGCCATGCTGCGGCAGCGCAACGAGGCCCCGCGCGCGCAGCAGGAGACGCGCAACGGCGAGCGCGTGTTCGTGTACGAGGTTTCGAAGCGCGCGTACCCGCCCAAGGCCGGCGTGCCCGAGATCGGCGACGTGCGCATCCGCATGACCTACCCGACCGCGCTGCGCGAGGTGCAGGGCCTGTTCCTCGAGCGCCAGCTCACCATCAGCCAGTCGCGTCCGCTCTCGGTGACCGTGAAGGCGGCGGGAGTCAACGTGCTTCCGCTGCCGGAGGCGGGCCGGCCGCCGTCGTTCAGCGGCGCGGTGGGCCGGTTCGGAATCGCCGTCACCGCCAAGCCGACGGAGGTGGCGGTCGGGGACCCGATCACCCTGACCCTGACGATCACCGACCTGCAGGGCGGCGCCAACCTCGAGACGCTGCAGCCGCCGGCGGTGGCCGCCCAGGCCGAGCTCACGCGCGACTTCCGCGTTCCGACGGAGGCGATCTCCGGCGTGGTGAGCGGCAACGCCAAGCGATTCACGCTGACCGTCCGGCCGCTCCGCGCCGGCATCGCGGCGGTGCCGGCGATCGAGTTCAGCGCCTACGACCCGCAGGCCAAGGACTACGTCACGTCCCGCAGCCAGCCCGTGCCGGTGACCGTGTCGCCGGCCACGCAGATGGACCTCTCGAGGATCGTGAGCGCCGGCGGCGCATCCGCGACGCAGCCTCCGCCGGGCCGCGAGGCCACGGAGGTGGCGGGCGGACTGGTGGCGGACATGCCGCTGTCGGAGGCCATGCTCGCCGACGACCGCGTGTCGGCAGGCTTCGGAGCCCTGCTCGCGCTCGCGCTGCCTCCTGCGATCGCGGTCGCGGCAATCGGCTGGCGCACGCGCCGTCGGCGCCACGAGCGCGACGCGGGCCTCTCGCGCCGATCGGGAGCGCGCCGCACCGCGGAGCGGCGGCTTGCGGATGCCGCGGACGCCGCGGCGATCGGCGCCGCGGTGACCGGTTTCGCCGAGGATTCGCTCGGTGCACCGCAGGGCACCCTCACGCGGGGCGACCTCGATGCCAGGCTCCGCGTCGCCGGCGCGGACGAGTCGCTGCGCATGCGAGTGCAGGGGCTGCTGCAGCAGTGCGAGCGGGGCCGCTACGCGGGCGGTGCCGGCGGCGGGACGGATGAGCTGCGCGCGCTCGCGCGCGCGGCGATCGAGGCGATTGCCGCCGCGGACCTTCGCGGCAAGGGAGGCGCACAATGACGTTCCCGATCCTGCGCATGCTGGCTGCCGCGTGCGCGCTCGCGCTCAGCATGACGGCATCGCCGGCACGCGCCGAGGACGCCGACCGATCGTGGGCAGTGCTGCGCGAGGCGGAGGCGGCGCACGACGAGGGCATCAAGCTCCGTGGGTCGGACCCGGCGGCGAGCCTGGCGGCGTTCCGGCGCTCGGTGCAGGCATGGGAGCGCCTGCGGGCCGCGGGCGCGGAGAACGGGCCGATGGAGTTCAACCTCGGCAACGCGTACCTCGAGACGGGCGACGTGGGCCGGGCGATCGCGGCGTACCGGCGCGCGGAGCGGTTCATGCCGGGCAACGCGGACCTCGGGCGCAACCTCGCGCAGGCGCGCGGCATGGCGGCGGAGGGCTTCGGCGGGTCCGGCACCGTGCTCGTGGACAGCGTGGCAAGGTGGTGGCACCTGGTGCCCCGCGGCACGCGCGTGGCGGCGGGCTGGACATGCTGGTGGCTGTTCTGGGTGCTCCTCGCGGCACGCATGCTGCATCGGGCCGATGCCGGGCATGTGCGCACCACGTGGCGCGCCGCGCTCTGGTCCACGGCCGCGGGCTGGGCCCTGCTCGGCGGGTCGGTGGTGGCCGACGAGGCCCTCGCTCGCCTTCGGCCCGTGGCCGTGGTGATCGCGCCGGACGTCGTGCTCCGCAAGGGCAACGGCGAGGGCTACGAGCGCGCGATCGTGGAGACGCTCGGGCCAGGCGTCGAGGCGCAGCTCCTCGAGCGCCGTCCGGGATGGCTGCGCCTTGGCCTCTCCGACGGCCGCGGAGGCTGGGTGCGCGATGAGCAGGTCGAGGTTCCCTGACGCCGCGCGCCGCGCGCGCGGACGCCCCGAACCCAGCGCGCCCCGAACCCAGCGCGCCCCGAACCCAGCGCGCCCCGAACCCAGCGCACCCCAAACGCAGCGCGCCCCAAACGCAGCGCGCCCCAAACGCAGCGCGCCCCAAACGCAGCACGCCCCGGCCGAGGCCAGGGCGCGCGAAGCGGAGAGGGTGGGATTCGAACCCACGAGTAGGACGAGCCCACTACTAGTTTTCGAGACTAGCTCCTTCAACCGCTCGGACACCTCTCCAGTGCGGTCGCCCGGAAGTATCGGCACAAACCCGCCGGAGGTCAATGGGAGCGCGGGGGATTCGCGCCCGTCGGCCCGATGCGGCGCATAAACCGTGCCGTGGGTGCCGCAACGGCATCGGCCGGGGGCGCGTCCCGGGCAACGAACGCGGCCCGCCCCGGCAAGGGAGCGGGCCGCGCGGAGGACTCACATGTGCGCAGCGGTCAGCGACCCGGCTGCTCGAGGCCGCTGGCCTCCCAGTCGATCGTGATCTTCTCCTGCACGATCTCGTCGATGACCACCTCGAAGTCGGTGCGGCCGTTGCGCTCGACGAGCGGGCGCGCGCCGTCCACCAGCTCGCCGAGGCGGCGCTGGATCAGGGCGGTCAGCTTGAAGCGGCCACCGAGCTTCTGGACGATTTCATCGCTCTTCAGGGCGTCGATCACTGTGTGCTCCGTCGTTGGAAGGCCGGCACGGGCCGAACGGGACGATGTCCCGCGCCCGAAACCGAGCCGCGCAGTATAGCCCTGCCCGCGATGCCGGCCAAGCGGCGGTAACTGCGCGGTCCGGGGCCTCCGGCGAGGGGTACCCTCTCCCGATGCCCGATCCCGGCCAGCGCTTCCCTGCGGCCCTTCGCGTCAAGCGCGGCGAGGACTTCGAGCGCGCCTACGGGCTGCGGCGACGGCGCGACCTCGGGGGGATCATCGTCTACGGCGCGCCGAACGGGCTGGGCGTGACCCGCCTGGGGCTGAGCGTGTCGCGGAAGGTGGGCGGCGCGGTGGCGCGCAACCGCATGAAGCGGCTGCTGCGCGAGGCGTTCCGCGCAGTGCAGCAGGAACTGCCGCGCGGGCTGGACCTGGTGGTGGTGGCACGGCCGCACGAGGAATGGGACGGCGCGCGCTACCGAGCGGGGCTGGTGCAGGCGGCGCGGGACCTGGCGCCTGTGCCTCCGGACGGCGCTCACGGCACCGGATCGTGACCGCACCCGCCCCAGGGGTTGCAGCGCGCGATCCGCAGCGCGGCCAACCAGCCGCCGCGCAGCGCTCCGTGGCGTTCGATGGCCGCTGCCGCGTACAGGGAGCAGGACGGCTCGAAGCGGCACCAGCCGCGCGTGGCCCAGGCGAGGCGCCTGCGGTACAGGTCGATGCCGGCGAGCATGGCGCGCGCGCCGATGCCGGGCGTGCGCTCAGCCATGGCGAACGGGGCTCCGCACGCCGCCGACGCCCGCGATGTGCACCTCCACCAGGTCGCCCTCCGCGAGGTACACGGGTGGCTTGCGCGCCGTGCCGACGCCGGCCGGCGTCCCGGGGGGGATCACCGTTCCCCGGAGGAGCGTCGTGCCGCGGGAGAGCTCGGCGATGATCCGTCGCACGGAGTGGATCATCAGCGACGTGGACGCATCCTGCATCACCGTGCCGTTCAGCCGGGTCTCGATGCGCAGGGCCTGCGGGTCGGGCACCGCCGACGCGGGAGTCACCGGCCCGATCGGGCAGAAGGTGTCGAAGCTCTTGCCGCGCGAGAACTGGCCGCCCCCCCGGGCGAGCTGCCACTTCCGTGCGCTGACGTCGTTGGCCGCCGCGTAGCCGGCGACCACGGAGAGCGCATCCGCCTCGGTCGCGTCGCGGCAGTCGCGCGCGATGACCACGGCGAGCTCGCCCTCGTAGTCCACCTCGGGCCCCTCCTCCCGGCATGCCGGCGGGATGACGATGGCATCGCCGTCCGAGCAGACCGACGCCGGGTTCTTGTGGAACACCACGAGTGCCTCGGGCGCCTTGCCGCCCATCTCGGCGGCATGGTCGCGGTAGTTCTTGCCGATGGCGATGACGGCGGGCGGCGGCGTGCGCATGAAGCCCCGAGGCTACCGCGCCGTCACCGCTTGCGGTCGGCGGAACCTTCCCGCAGCGACTCCTGCGCCGCCTTGCGCTCCTCCGCCTGCTGCGCCTTGCGCGCGCGGTAGGCCTCGATGTTCGGCGGCGGCGGGAACAGCTGGTCGGCGGAGCCGCCGCCCTGCGAGAGCGGGCTGGAGGCGATGTCCGCGGTGATCTTCCCGAGCGCGGCGTCGTAGACCATGGCACGCTGGTCCTCGGGCAGGCGCGAGTAGATCGAAAGCCGGTCAACCAGCGGCAGCGTGGGATCCTGCATGATGCCCACGAGCACGTCCTCGACGCTGCGCTCGAGCGACCCGATCAGGTCGGCGAGGCGGCCGTCGCCCATCTTGGTGCGGAAGTCGGTGAACTTGTTGGTGCGGAAGAACTCGGTGAGGTCGCGCGCGTAGGCCAGCGCGTCGTCGAGCACCTTCTTGCGGCCGAGCAGGTACGCCTCCAGGAACCCGCGCCGGAGGATTGCCTGCAGGTCGGTGCGGGCCACGTCGGGCACCTGCTCGTACTCGCCGTAGGTGGCGTTGCGCACGAACACGTCCACCGGCGCCACGTACTTGTTGTTGGGGATGAGGCCGCCTCGCCCGCACAGCCGGTCGAGCTCGTCGAGGATCCGCTGCGCCTGGTCGACCTCGCCGGCGTGGTACAGCTCGCGCACGGCCTGGGCCATGAAGTTCTCGTAGAAGTCGACGAACGTGTCCGGGCCGCCGCCGCGCGCCTTGAAGTGCTTCTGGTAGAGCTCGCGGAAGTAGCCGTCGATGGAGACGATCCAGCGCGTGTCGTAGAGGCGCGTGGGGTTGTCGTTGGAGAACGGGTCGACTCGCATCAGGCCGGAGTGCGCCAGCGCCTGCATCGCCTGGATGGTGGTCCGGTCGTCGTTGAGGATCCGGTAGATGTCCTCGTCGTTGTTGTAGCGCTCGGCGCCGACCTCGCTGCCCATCCGCGACCAGTAGAACGCGTGCGACTGCGGGTGCCGCCAGTCGAACGGCCCGTAGTCGCGCGTGTAGCGGGCCATGCGCACGGGGTCCATGTTGTAGTCGTCGAGCAGCGTCCGCTTGCGCAGGAAGGCCACGAGCTGGTCCAGCGCCTTGGCGTTGGCCGGGTCGGAGAACACGTCGTCGATGGAGGCGTAGACCGGGTCGCGCCGGCGGAACTGCTCGTGCAGCCCGAACGCCTTGGCGTAGCCGGGCCCGTTGCGCACCGCGTCCCAGCGGCCCTGCGTGGCGAGCAGGTCGCGGTCGAGCTTCACCGTGAACTTCGGGTCGACCTGGCGCATGCGCGCCTCGAGCGCCTGCACCAGCGCGCCGACGGCGGGGTCCTTCGCCACCAGCTCCTCGTAGGTGTCGGGTGCGTCGGCCACCTTCTGCATCCACTCGGTGCGCGCCTTGGCGCCCAGCGGCGGCTCGCCGAGCAGCAGGTGCCACTCCTTGGCGAGCTCGCGCTTGTAGAAGAGGTGGGCGTCGTCGCTCAGGCCGTCGACCTTGTGCGCGAACCACCAGCCCAGCTCCTTGTAGAGGATGAGGTCGTTGGGGTTGTAGCGGATGCCCTTGTTGCGGACCAGGTCGATGCCCGCGTTCACCAGCCGCCACCGCTCCTCCGGCGTGCTCATCATCACCGACAGGTTGTAGGCCAGGTTGTGGCCGTGGAACGCCCACACCTCGCCGAAGCGGGGCTGCAGCTTGGTGATCAGGTCGGCCAGGCGCCGCGCGTCGTAGAACTGCCCCAGCTCGCGCATCTGCTGCAGGCGGATCCACAGGTAGTCGACCACCAGGCCGCGCAGCGCGCCGACCGCGGCGCCGACCGCGACGATGGGCGGGGCGCCCTCGACCGAGACGTCGGTGTAGCGCAGGCGCGCGGAGTCGCTCTCGCGGACGATCCGGGGCAGCAGCGACCCGGCCGCCGCGATGGCGCCGGCGGCGGCGAGGAGCGCAAGGCCCTGGACGGTGCGTGCGCGCATCGGTCAGCCCTGGCCGCTGTAGACGGCCAGCTCCTTCCTGCGCACCGACAGCCAGCCCACCAGCAGCACGCCTCCGGTCCACGCCGCGCCGATCCCGGCGAACGTCTCCCCGAGCGTCGACCACGTGATGGCGCGCCCCTGGGCGAGCGAGTCGCTCGGGCTGCGCGCCGCGAAGCCGCGCAGCAGGAACTCGATGGCCGTGGCGACGGCGAGCACGGCCTCCTGGAACGCCCACACCACGATGCCGCTCTTCTCGTCGGGCGAGTAGTACTTGATGCTCGTGGCCAGGAACGGCGACAGGGTCGCCATCGCGAAGACGCCGAAGGAGAGGAGCACGGCGATCGGGAAGCTCAGGATGGAGCCCGCCGACACGGCGAGCGCCGCGAGGAACGCCAGCTTGCACGCGTCGACGAACGCCGCGGAGAGCAGGTTGCCGGCGAAGGACGACTCGTCCACCATCACCTCGAGCGAGTCGTCGAGCATGAACATGGTGATGGTCGACGGGCTGGGCTTGTTGGCCTGCTCGTCCCAGCCGGCGCTGAAGACGCGCAGGCGCAGCGTGCCGTCGGGGTCGATGAACCGCGGGTCGATGCGCAGCGTGTAGGGCTCGCCCGGCACCCACTCGCGCAGCTCCCACATGCCGGAGTCCTTGCCGCTGGCGTACTGGATCATGGCGGGGAACCGCATGTGGTCATCCTCGCCGCCGCCGTGGAACTTGTAGCGCAGCGCGATGCCGCGCCCCTTGGCCACCGCGTCGCCGAGGCCGCGGAACGTGAACTCGCGCGCGTCGCCGGGCGGGATTCGCCGCTGCTGCTCCAGGAACTCCTTGCGGCGCTGGACGGCGATGTTGCGCCGCGCCTCGTTCTCGTCGGCGGTGCCCGCGGCGATGTCCGCCTTCAGCACCGAGTCGGCCTCGATGGCCTGGTCGACGATCTCGCGCAGCCGGTCCTCGGGGATCTGCTGGAAGACCGGGAGCGTGCCCACGCGGCCCACGAGCACCGTGTCGCGCACGTCGCGCGCGTCGCGCTCGTCGAGCGGCCGCTGCGAGCTGAGGTAGGACGTGCCCGCGGCGAGGAGGATCACGCCGCCGAGCACCACCGCGAGACCGAGCGCCAGCGTGCCCAGCCACTTGCCGACCAGCCATCCGCCGTGCGAGATCGGCTTGGTGACCACCGACCAGACCTGACGGTCGCGGATCTCGAACGCCGTGGTCGCGCAGCCGAAGAACAGGACGAACAGCGCACCGCAGGTGTACGTGGCGGTGTGGCCCCAGTCGAGGAAGCCGGGGATGGCCTGGTACAGCGCGTCGCCGCGCTCGCGCGACAGCGCCAGGAACGGCAGGAGCATGGCCACGGGCAGCGCGAACCCCGGTGCCGCGAGCGACCGCACGCCCTCGAGGGCGGTGTTCGAGGCGACCGCCATCGGGCCCGAGCGCCCGGAAAGGGCGGCGCGTGCCGCGCGCCAGAGGAAACCGAAGAGAAGGAGCGCGAGCGCGGCGCTGAGCACCCATTGCGCCCCGCGCACCCAGCCGGCCCACCAGCACGCTGCCGCGGCCGCGGCCACGAGCCCTCCCACCTCGACGGCCGGCAGCAGGAACCCAAGCCACGCGGCAAGCAGCGCGCCCGCGAGCGCGCTGCCGACGGCGGCGATGGCCAGCGCCGGCGACTTGACGAGGGCAAACGGCATCCACGCGGGCACCTGGTTGGCCACCAGCCGCCACGAGAGCTCGCGCTTGGTCTCGGGGCTCATCCGGCCTTCCTCGTCGAAGAGGTCGAGCGCACGGCCCACGACGCCCGTGCCGCCGTACTCGCGGTCGCCCACCGTGACGGTGCCGCGCTGCAGGAGCTGCATGGCGGCGGGGTCGCGGTCGGCGGCCGAGCACGTGGCAAGCGCGTCGAGGATGGCCTGTCGCTGCGCGCCGACGCTGGAGGCGGTGCGCAGCATCGGGACGCCGACGGCCAGTGCCAGGCCGACGGCGAGCACGGTGGCGGCGATGCGAGCGGCCCGCGTGGCGAGCCGGTCGCCCAGCCAGCGGTGCAGGCGCTGCAGGAGCGCGATCACGGCCGCCCGCCCCCGCCGAGCAGGTCATCGATCACCGAGCGGTCCACGTCCTTGGCGGGCGCGGCGGGCGACGGCGCCGAGGGCGACGGCGCCGAGGGCGACGGCGCCGAGGGCGACGGCGCCGAGGGCTGCGCGGGAGCCGGGGCCTCGGCCACGGGCCTGCCCGTGACCAGCGAGTCGAGCAGCGCGCGGTCGGTGGCGGGCGCGGGCACGGCGGGTGCCGTCGCGGCAGCTGCGGCGGAAGGCGCGGCGGCGGCGGCCTCGAGGCGCTCGATCAGCTGCTCGCCCTCCCCCGAATCGGCTCGCAGGAACGCGGCCGTGGGACCGCCGCCCTGCGCGCCGCTCGTCTCGACGCGCTCGGAGCGGGCACGCTCCACGATCTGCAGGAACAGGTCCTCGAGGCGCTGGCGCGGCGCCGCGATGCGCTCGACGCGCACGTGGGCGTCGTCGCGGAGCACGCGCTCGACGGTGGCGACCGCGTCCGGGGTCAGGCGCGGCACCGTGATGACGGTCCGCCCGGAGTCCTCGAGCAGCTGGTCGACGGTGCCCTCGCTGCGGATGCGGCCGCCGTAGAGGATCACCATGCGGTCGCAGACGTCCTGCACGTCGTCGAGCTGGTGGCTCGAGAGGAGGATGGTCTTGCCCCGGGCACCGAGCTCGAGCAGCAGGTCCTTCACCTGCCGCGAGCCGAGCGGGTCGAGGCCCGAGGTCGGCTCGTCGAGGATCAGGAGGTCCGGGTCGTTGATCAGCGCCTGCGCGATGCCGAGCCGGCGCGCCATGCCCTTGGAGAACTCGCCCACCGGGCGGCTGGCGGCGTGCGTCATTCCGACCATCTCGAGCAGCTCGTCGGTGCGGCGGCGGCGCACCGCCCGCGGCAGCCCGAACAGCTTGCCGTAGAAGTCGAGCGTCTCGACCGGCGTCAGGAACCGGTACATGTAGCTCTCCTCGGGCAGGTAGCCGATGCGCCGCTTCACGGCCACGTCGGACGGCTCGCGGCCGAACACCGAGAGGAGGCCCTTGGTGCGGTGCAGCAGGCCGAGGATCATCTTGATGGTGGTGCTCTTGCCGCTGCCGTTGGGGCCGAGGAGCCCGAAGATCTCGTCACGGCGGATCTCGAAGGAGACGCCGTCGACGGCCACGGCCTTCTGGCGCATCCAGAAGTCGCTGAAGACCTTCGTGAGGCCGCTGGCCTCCACCACGATGTCGCTGGTCGCTGGGTTTGCCATCGGAACGGCCTTCCTCGCATGCGGCGGCGGCCTCGCGGCGGCACGCGCCGCGGGTCACTCCCTGCCGAAGCCCTTCTCGGCGCCGCGGTCGAGGCGGCGCCCGGGGGCATCGATCATGATCTGGCGGCTGCCGAGCTGCCACTGGTTGGGGCCCATCGGGCCGTTGGCGGCCGCCTTGCGGCGCTCCACCTCGGACTGGCGGCGGGCCTGCATGACTTCGTTGGAACTCTCGATGCCCAGGCGCACGGCTCCGCCGCGCTCCGGCGCGGCGAGCACCTCGGTGGTGCCGGACGCGAGGACCTCGCGGACCGCATCGAGCCAGAGCTTGCGCACGAGCTGCACCGGGTTCTCCCGGTACGCAGGCGCGAGGCCGTTGAGGCGGCCGAGTTCCTTGCCGAGCGTGGCGCGCACCGATGTGCGGTAGGCCTGCGCCCGGGCGATGATGGCGGCGGTCTGGCCGACGTTGGTGCCGCCCTCGAGGAGGGCGCCCAGCTCGGCCATCACCGCATCGGCGCCGGCCACTTCGCCGCGGGTCAGCTGCGACTCGTAGCGCTGCACCAGGTCCAGAACCTGCGCCCATCCGGGGCCGGCCATGCCCACCAGCGTCGCGTTGGCCTCCTGCTGCGCCTTCTCCACGGCGAGCTTGCCGTTCTCGCGCGCCTCCTGCACGCGGCTGTAGGCGTTGCGGATGGCGAGCGGCGCGATCTTCTCGGGGATGGTCACCGACGTCAGCTTGACGCCCGTGCGCATGCCGTCGAGCGTTGCCTGCGCGCGCTCGCGGAGCGTCTCGGCGGGGCCGTCGCGGCCCTCGAGGAACTCGGCGAGCGTGTACTGCGCGGCCACGTGGACCATCGACCGCGCCAGCGCGCGGCGGACCACCTCGCGAAGCGCGTCCGGGCGGAACTCGCCGAGCGTGCGCACCGCGTCGTCCACGGTGTACTCCGCGGCGATGCGCGCGTGCGCGAGGTCGCCGTCGGCGGTGATGAGCGACCCGTCGAAGCCGGGGCGGATCGGGTCGTCCGGCGTGGCGGCGCCGGCGGCCTGCTCCACGGTGGTGGCGCCACCCTTGAAGCGGGGCCAGAACTCCGAGTTCAGCTCCACGGCGTCGCGCTGCGGGAGCAGGACGATCTCGCCGACGGGGTATGGCCAGAACGGCTGGAGGCCGGGCGCCACCTGCTCGTCGCCGGGGGCGCCGACGATGCGGCCGAACCGGGTCTTGACGCCGGTCTGGCCCTCCTGCACCTGCTGGAAGCCGCTGAGGAGGAACACCACCACGAGGGCCAGGATGGCCACCTGCAGCACGCGGTAGCTGAGGCGGAGCGCCTCGGCGAGCGACTGGTTGGCGGGGTCCATCGCCTGGCGCATCGCCGCCTCGGCGCCGGCGGACGCCGCGACGCTGTACTGCGCGCTCGCGCCGCGACGCGGCGCCTCGGGCGCCGGGCCTTCGCCGCTCTCGGGCTGCTCGACGCTCACTTGGCCTTCCCCGATCCGGGCTGCGGGATGCCCTTGGCATCGGCCGGCGAGTCAAGGTCGATGAGGTGGAACGGCGCGCGCGTGGTGTCGGTGATGTAGGTGGTGTTCTGGCTCAGCGACGCCTTGAGCGTGTCGAGCCAGGCGAGGAAGATCGCGAGCTCCGACTCGGACTTCATCTCCTGGTAGTACCGCGTCGCCTCCTCGTTGCCCTTGGCCTCGATGCGCGCGGCCCACTGGTCGGCGAAGTTCATGATGATGTCGGCCTGGCTCTTCGCCTGGCTGCGGACGGCCTCGGCGGCGCTGGCGCCCTTGGCCTCCTCGAGGTTGGCGAGCGTCTCCTGCACCGCGGCCATGCGGCGGAGCACCGCCACCGTGGTCTTGTTGGGGAGCACCACCTGCGAGATGCCCACCGTCACCGGCATGGTGCCCGAGAGGCGCGTCTTGCGCAGGTCCTCGAGGATGGCGCCCTCGGCCTCGGCGAGCTTGCTGCCCTGGCCCACGAGGTCCGCGAACGCGTAGCCGCCGATCGCGCGGAGCGCGCCCTGCAGCTGCGTCTCGAGCGCGCTTGAGGCGCCCTCGAGCGTTGCGTAGCTCGTGAAGAAGCGGAGCGCCTCCTCCGGGGACGTGTCGATGCGCCAGGTCATGTAGGCCTGCACCATCACCTGCTGCCCGTCGCGCGTGAGCACGGTCTCGATCGGGCTCTCGATGAGCTGCTGCCGGGTGTCGAGGCGGGTCACCTGGTCGATGAAGAACGGCGCCTTCAGGTGCAGGCCGGGCTCGGACACCACGCCCGCGGGCTTGCCGAAGCGGGTGACCACCGCGATCTCGTGGAAGTTGACCGTGTACGTCGTGTTGTAGAGCACGAGCACGAGCACGATGAGCGCGCCGACGACGATGCCGATGGTGCGATGCATGGTTTCAGTTGCCGCCTTCCGGCGGGCGGACGTCCTTTTTCTCGAGGTAGTCGGCCAGGTTGAGGCCCGACTCCGCCTGCTTCATGGTGATGTCGAGGTCGGCGCGGCCCGCGGCCGACTCGCCGAGCACGTACTTGACGCGAACGCCCGAGAGCGCGCGGCCGAGCACCTGCATGGTGCGGAACTGCTTGTAGAGCTCCGGCGCGGCGCGGAACGACGGCGCCTGGCCGAGCACCTCGGCCGCGTCGCCGGCGGCTCCCATGACGATTGCCCACCGGCGCGCGCGCGCGGCGCCGATGACGCGCGCGGCCCCGCCCTTGCTGGAGACGATCATCTGCTCGACCTCGGCACGGCGGTCGCGCGCGGCCTGCGAGTCCTCGCCCTGCTCGCGCTCGATGCGCTCGAGGTCGCCGATGGCGGCCACGATCTCCGCCGCGCGCTCGGGGCTGCCCGCGATGGCGGCCATCGTGGCGCGCGCGGTGCGGTCGGCCTCCTCGCGCACCTTGCGGGCGTTCTGCACGTCGATGGAGATCTCCTCGAACATGCCCATGCCCTCGCCCGCGGGCGGACGCAGCATGGGCACCTGGAGCGCCACCACCTCGACGCCGCTGCGGACGGCGTCGAGCGCCGCCTGGATGCGCTCGCGCAGCGTGCGGACGAGCGAGTCGCCGCGCGGCGAGAGCACGGCGTCCATCGGCTGCGTGGACAGGTGGCGGGTGACCTCGCGCAGCGCGATGTCGCGCACGATGCGCTCGCGCATGTCCGACGGGGTGCGTCGGACGCGCGCCTCCGACGCGAAGCGCAGCCAGTCGAGGAGCCCGGTCGGCGCGATCCGGTAGTTGAGCACCAGGTCGGCGTCCACCAGCGCGAAGCGCTGCGAGATCTCGAGGGCGCCCGAATCGGGCACGGCCTCGCCGTCGGCGCCGCGGACCTCGCCCTTCACCTCCTCGGTGAGCGCGGGCGCGGCGACCAGGTACGGGAAGCGGTCGGCATCGCGGTTGCTGTCATCGCCCCAGGCGTTGACGCGGCCCACCTTCGCGGGCTTGGGCCCGAGGGTGAGCGAGCGGATGCGCGCCACGTCCTCGACAACGGCCGTCTCCGCCGGCCACGGCCACTTGAGCATCACCGTGCCCTCGTAGACGTCGCCGACGATGGCGCCGCCGCGCAGGCGGACCGCCTGCTGGCCGGGCGGCACCACCACGAAGCACGAGAGCGCCACCAGCACGCCCACGCCGAGCGCGGCCAGCCACGCGGTGCTGCGAAGCAGGAGCTGGTAGCCCCAGCTGGAGGTGATGTCGAAGCCGAACTGGTAGTTGACGGCCTCGTTGATGGAGCGGACGATCGAGTCCGGCGCGGCCACCAGGCTCAGGACGCGGGAATCGAACGCCGCGCGCGGGTTGTCGCCGGCGCGGCGCGGCCGGTACAGGGCCAGCACCAGGTTGAGCGCGATCTCGCCGGCCAGGGCCACCTGCCCGACGCCCACCGCGAACACGATGGGCTCGAGCCACTTCGGCTTGCCGAACGAGTTGGCCACCATGCCCACCGCCACGGCGGCGAGCACCAGCGCCAGCGCCACCATCATGCCGGCGCCGCCGCGCAGGTTCTGCCAGGCCGGCTGCTTGGCCATGCCCGCCACGAACCGCGAGAAGATGAAGGTCACGAGCGCCAGCGCCAGGCAGACGGCGAGCTGCCATCCCGTGGCGGTGCCGACCGAGAAGCGCGCGGCATCGGCCGCGGCGTCGGCGGCCAGGGGCGCAGACAGCGAATTGACGTAGGAGACGGTGGTCCATCCCGACCAGGCCAGGAAGCCCGCCAAGGCCAGGCTCACCACCGGCAGGAAGACCACCTGCAGCCGCCGGAGGCGCCGCTGCGCCACCATGGCATCTCCGGCGCGCTCGGCGGCGAACACCGAGGCGTCCGAGCGCGACGACCGGAGCTCCTCGGCCTCCATGGCTTCCGCGGCGGCCAGGCGGTGCTGGTGGAACAGCACCACGAGCGCGCCCCAGGCGGCGACGCCGGCGAGCGCGGGCATGAATGCCTGCCCGAGCGCGGTGCTCGAGAGCGCCCTGCCCAGGACGAGCAGGACGATCGCGATGGCGAGCTGGAGGACCAGGCCGAGCCCGGCGACCCGCGTGGCTTGCTGATAGGCGTACTGGTCGATGCGCATGTCGGTTTCGCCCGAAGCGGAAGGGTCAGAGTACTGTATTCCCGGTGCCCCCGCCCCGGCGCGGCCGGCGCCGGGATCCCCCGATGAACTTCCTCGAGCAACTCTGGGCCATCGCCCGAAACACCGCCGTCGAATGCGTCCGCCAGCCCGTGTCGCTGGCGGTGCTGGTGGCGGGAACCCTCCTCATCGTCCTCTCCGTGCCCTTCAGCGGGTTCACGCTGATGGACGACCAGCGCATGTTCGTGGACCTGGCGCTGTCGACGGTGTTCGTGTGCGGCACGCTGCTTGCGGCGTTCCTGGCGACCAACGCGCTGAGCCGCGAGATCGACAACCGCACCGCGCTGACGGTGGTGTCGAAGCCGGTGGCGCGGCCGGTGTTCGTGTGGGGCAAGTACCTCGGGGTCGCCGCGGCGCTGACCGCCTGCACGGCGTTCCTCGCGCTGGTGCTGATGCTGGTCGAGATGCACGGCACCATGCCCACCATGGCCACGCCCTACCACTTCCCGGTGCTGGCCTTCGGCGTGTCCGCCATCGTGGCCACGTTCGCCTGCGCCATCTGGACCAACTACTTCTACGGATGGAGCTTCCCCGCCTCGGTCCTCGGGTTCGGCATCCCGCTCCTGGGGCTCGGGTACCTCGGGGCGCTCCTCTTCGACAAGGACTGGACGCCGCTCTCGCCCGCCGCGCAGTTCGAGGGCGGCATCTGGACGGCGATCGGCATGATGTGGCTGGGCCTGTGCGTCCTCGCGAGCATCGCCGTGGCCGTCTCGACCCGGTTCGGGCAGGTGGTGACGCTCGGCATCACGTTCGGCGCGTTCATGGCGGGGCTCATGAGCGACTGGCTGATCGCGCGGCCGCTGCGCGACATCACCGGCATGATGGAGCGCATGGCCAAGGACGGCACCGCGGCGTCGGCCGCCGACGGGGCCGCCGCCAAGCGCGCGCTGCTCGAGGCCGCCTACGCGGCGGTGCCCAACTTCCAGGTGTTCTGGCTCTCCGATGCCGTGCAGCAGAAGCGCGACATCCCCTTCTCCTACGTGGCCCCCTCGGCCGCGTACGGGCTTGCGCTGATCGTGGCGGCGCTCTGCGTGGCGGTGGCGATGTTCGAGCGCCGCGAGGTGGGCTGAGCCCGGCCGCGGCGCGGACGCGTCAGCTGCCGGCCTTGCGGATGTCCGACAGCTGCTTGCGGAGCTCCTTCAGCTGCTTCTCGATCTGCTCGACGCCGCGCTCGCCGATCTGGCCCTCGATGCACGGCGGGCAGCGCTTGTTCCACTGCAGGAGCTTCTCGAGGATCTGGATCTGCGAGGCGATCTGCTCGGCCGCGCCGCCGGCGCGCGGGATGTTGAGGCGCTGCTGCTGGAGCTGGAAGTCCTTCTCGCACTCCTCGAAGAGCTTCTGGAACGCGGTGGCCACTTTCACGCCGTAGTCGCTGACCTCGTACCACTCCTTGAGGCCCAGGAGCGGCGCCAGCTCCTCGCCGCTGTTGGCGGTGCCCTTGCTGAAGCCCGAGTCCAGCGCGTTGTCGGCGTTGAAGGTCAGGTTGTCCTTCTCGTCGGAGAGCACCACCTCGCCCGGGAGCCCGGTGCGGTGGTCGTGGAAGGTCGGCTTGCCCGTCACCGGGTCCTTGGTGTAGGTCAGCACGGGCTTCGACAGCACCATGGCCTCGAACACGGCGCGCGGACGGCCGTTCTTCTCGATGATGGCGCCGAGCTCGTCGCGGAACCTGTCGAGCGGCTCGCCGTACACGCTGTCGCGGCCGCGGATCATCATGGCCGCGCCGAGCGCGCCTTCCCTGCGGAAGTAGATCTCGTCGCACTGCATCGAGGTGACCGCGGCGGCCGAGATGGCCTCGCGGACCCAGGCGACCACGCGGTGGCGCTCGCGCGTCTTGGCGATGGTGTCGACGATCTTGAAGATCTCGGTGACCAGGCCGCCGGGGCTGTCGATCTCGAGGACGATGATCTGGCCGGGGCCCCACTTGTCGGCCTCGAGCGCGAGCTTCTCGATCTCGGCCGCGCGGGCCGTCTGGCCCACGCCGCCCTTCCACGGGAGGCGGAACACGCCCTTCTTCGGCGCGATGCGGTAGCCCTGCTCATCGAGCTGGAAGCCCTGCGCGTCGACCTTGCCGGAGGGCTTGCCGGTGGCGCCGCCGGCGGCGGTCGCGGACTTCGCGGGCGACGCACTGCCCGTCGGAGCGGCCGTCGGAGCGGCCGCCGGGGCGCCGCCCGAGGCAGGGGCGCCGCCCGAGGCAGGGGCGCCGCCCGAGGCAGGGGCGCCGCCGACCGTCTTCATCGCCAGGATCGAGTTGAGGAGGATCGGGCGCACGGTCTTCTTGCCGTCGGCCTCCATCTCGACCGTGAGCACGCCCTTCTCCGTGTCGATCTTCTGCACGGTGGCGGCGATCACCTTGCTCGCGAGCATGTCCTTGACCGTGATCTCCACGCGGTCGCCGACGGCGCCCCACCACGTGCCCTTCTGCAGCTTCACCTGCTGCTGCGAGGCGGCGTTCTGCGGGGCCCACGCCTTCGCGAAGGCGGGGGCGGAACCGGCGAGCGATGCAACGACTGCGAGCGAGGCGAGGAGGCGCATGGTGAGGTTCGGTGAATCGGTGGTTCGGGACCGGGGAATCCGGAGCAACTCGCGACGCGTCAGCGGCCGGGGCCCATGGGGCCGGCCGGGCCGCGCCCGCCGCCACCGCCGCCGGAGCGGCCGCCCGAGCCCTGCTTCTGCTTCTGGAAGGAGCGGATCTGCTCCTGGATCTCCTCGATGAGGAGCTTCAGCTGGTCCTCGGTGAGGCCGCGGGTCCACTCCCACATCTTGGCGAACTGCGGGGACTGCTTGAACGCCTGCTGCATCTTCTCGAGGATCTGCTTGCGCTTGCCGAGCTCCTGCGGGGTCTCCCAGGGCTCCTGGAACTCCTCCATCCACTTCTTGGACTCGCGGTATCGGCGGCGCCACGCGGCATTGCTGTCGCGGAAGATCTTCTCGCCGGAATCAACGGTCGTGTACTCGGGGTAGCCGAGCAGCGACATCAGGTCGGACATGTCCTCCGCGACGCCGTCGGCGAGGCCGGTGTCCTCCGCCAGCTTGGAGCTGAAGCGCGCGGCGGCCTCGTCGGTCGTGTCGATCACGTACCACGACCCGGCCGTGTCGGCGCGCCACTTGGTGTTGCGCCCGTCGATGTCGGCGCTGAGCTTGCGGTCGGGGCGCACCAGCGCATCGCAGAGCTCCTGCGGACGGCCGCCGAGGCCGAGGATGCCCTTGGCGATGCCGGTCCAGGCGCTGAACATCTTGGCCTTGATGTCGGCATCGTTGCCGCCGCCGAGCTCGGCCACCACGTCGAGGCCGGAGATGCGCGCGGTGGGGGCCATGAACATGTACGGCCATGCCAGCGCGTACACGCAGGAGATGCCGCGCGAGTCCTGGACGTACATCACGGTCGGGTAGTCGTCGAGCTCGCCGTGGAGCTTGTCGGCCAGGTCGCGGTAGTCGGTGATGCCGCTGGCGAGGCGCCGGGGATCGATCTTGTCCTCCTTCTGCGCCTCGTTGACGGCCTCCATGTACTTCTCGCTGCCGCGGCCGTCGGATGACGACAGTCGGAACACCACCAGGTCGGGCTTCTGCTCCTTGAGGTCCCTGAGGACGCGCTCGTAGACCACGGGGTGGATGTCGACGCCCATGTACCCCTCCATGGGGATCACGTAGACGCGCGGCGGGTGGTCGAGGAGCGTGTCCGTGGCATACGGGCTCTTGCCTGGCTTGGCCGCGGTGCGGCCGAGCGTGAACGGCGGCGGGGCCTTGGCCGCGGGAGCCGCGTTGCCGTCAGCCGGTGCTGCGGCGGGCGCGCTGCCGTCGGCGGGTGCCGGCTCGGTGGACGGTGCCTGCTCGGGAGCGGCGGGGGCCGGGTCCTGCACGAACGGCACGGCGGCAAGCGTCACGGCTGCAACGAGGAGGAGCGGATTCATGGTGGTTGCGCAAGTCTACCTGCCCCGGCGGCAGGACCACCTCCGATACGGCCCCCGCATGCGCGCGGTTCTGGGTCACGCGCCCAGGCCGGCCACCCACGACCGGACGGCCGCAAGGGCGTCGGCGCGGGAGCCCACCCCCCCGTTGAGCTGCAGGTCGTAGGCGCGGTCGAGGAGGGGCTTGAACGCGGGCCCGGGGCGCATCCCGAGGGCCACCAGGTCGTCGCCGGTGACCCAGGGCGGGGGTGCGATCCCCTCAGCCTCGAGCGCAGGCAGCTGCGCGCGGATGCCGGCTGCCACCGGGTCGCCGGCGGCGGACAGCAGCCCGAGGGCACCGTGGAACCCTGGCGACGCCGCCATCCGCTTGCGGGCGGCCGTGTCGCCGGCGGTCCACCCCTGCCGCAGGCGCGGGACCGACCCGAGGATCGCCGCAAGCAGGGCGCACTCGTCGTTCGAGAGCACCAGCGCATCGCGCCAGGCCCGCTGGCGCACGGAAGACACGTCGCCCGGGCCGGCCGGACCGGGGCGACCCAGCATCCACGCCGCCAGCCCCTGCTCCAGCCCGGCGCCCGGCTGCAACGCCGCCAGCAGCGAGCGATCGGTGGCGGCATCCGGCTCGCGGAGCACGCTGCGGCCGAGGCCCATCGACTCGACCAGCTCGACGGCGCGGGCGCGCGAGGGATGGGCGAGCATGCGCCGGACCTCGTTGCCGATCCGCTCGCGGCTGACGGCGCCGAGGTCGTCGGCATAGCGGCGCACGGCCGACTCGGTGGCGGGATCGACGCGCAGGTCGAAGCGCGCGGCGAAGCGCGCGGTGCGCAGCGTGCGCAGGCGGTCCTCGCGCATGCGCGCGTCCGGGTCGCCGATGGCGCGGAGCACGCCGGCCGCGAGGTCGGCGCGGCCGCCGACGTGATCGATCACCTCTCCGGTCTCGGGGTCCTCGAAGAGGCCGTTGATGGTGAAGTCGCGCCGCAGCGCGTCCTCGCGGTCGTCGGTGAAGCGGACGCCGTCGGGGCGCCGCCCGTCGGCGTAGGAGCCGTCGGCGCGGAAGGTGGCCACCTCCACCGAGCGCCCGCCGTGGCGGACGAGCATGACGCCGAAGGACTCGCCCACGCCGATCGCGCGCGGGAAGACGCGCCGGACGTCGTCAGGCGACGCGTCGGTCGCGACGTCGTAGTCCGCGGCATCGTGGCCGAGGAGGGCGTCGCGGACGCAGCCGCCGGCGAAGAGCGCGCGGAACCCGGCCTCTCGCAGCCGACGCGCCACCCACGCCGCGGCCTCGCGCGGCGGCACGGGCGGCACGGATCCGTGGCCCTGCGCGTGGGTCACGGCGCGTCCTCCCAGTACGCGCGGTCGGCGGGGCCCGCGGGCGGGAACGCGCCGCGCGAGCGCTCGCGCAGCCGCGCGCGGCAGCGCAGGCGAAGTTCCTCGAGCGTGCGGCGCATGTTGGCGAGCAGCACGTCGGGCCCCTCCGCGGACCACCTGGCGACCGTCTCGGGGGCGATGGGCTCGCCGACCTCGACCTCGAGCAGCCCGCGCACGCTCGGCAGCCGGCGAATGCGCGGCCACACGTCGTGCGCTCCCTCGATCGCCATCGGGACGATCGGCGCGCGTGCCTTGCGCGCGAGGAGCGCCACGCCGGGCTTGAGCGCCTTGGTGCGCCCGTCCTCGCTGCGCGTCCCTTCCGGGAACATGAACACCGTGCGCCCCATCGCAAGCTGCGAGAGCGCGGTGCGCAACGCGCCGAGGTCGCCCGCGCCGCGCTCGATGGGCACGGCGCCGAAGCTGCGGATCAGCGCGCCGAAGGGCCGGAAGCGGAACAGGCTCTCGCGGGCGATGATGGTGTACGGGCGCTCGCGGATCGAGCTGCCGCACACCGGCGGGTCGAGGAAGCTCTGGTGGTTGCTGACCACGAGGATCCCGCCCTGCCTCGGGAGGTTGGCCAGGCCCGTGACGCGCAGGCGCCAGACGATCCGGAACATCCAGTAGAGGAGCGTGGCGCAGAGCGTGAACCACGCGACGCTCAGCGAACCGCGGCCGGGAGCGCGCCGCTCGGCGTCCAGGAACGCGCTCATGCCGGCTGCGCCGCCCGCGGGGGCGCAAGGCGCTCGGCGGGCACCGAGGCGCGCACGATGCGCTCGAGCTCGCCCACGACCTGGTCGAGGGAGAGCCCGCTGGTGTCGACGCGGACCGCGCCCTGCGGGCACACGAGCGGGCCGTCGGTGCGCGTCTCGTCGAGGTGGTCGCGCTGCTGGATGGCGCGGAGCACCGCCTCGTAGTCGGCGGGCCGCCCCTGCGAGCGCATCTGCTCGACGCGGCGGCGCGCGCGAACCTCGGGGTGCGCATCGAGGTACAGGCGGACCTGCGCGTCGGGGAAGACCACGGAGCCCTGGTCGCGGCCCTCGGTCACGAGCCGCGGATGCGCTCGGCCGATCACGCGCTGCGCCTCCACAAGCGCGGCGCGCAGCGCCGCCTGCCGCGCCACCACGCTCACCACCACGTTCACGTCGGCGTCGCGGATGCGCTCGGTGAGGTCGCGGCCGCCGAGGAGCATGCGCGGCGGGCGGCTCGACCAGTCGAAGGCAAGGCCTTCCTCGGCGATGCGCGCGGCAAGCGCGGCGCCGTCGTCGGCCGCCACGCCCTCGTCGATGGCCACCACCGCGGCGGCGCGGTACATCGCTCCCGTGTCAAGCACCTCGAGCCCGAGCCGCTGCGCGAGGTTCCAAGCGACCGAGCTCTTGCCCGTCCCCGCAGGCCCGTCCATCGTCACGATGACGCCGGGCCGGGCGCTCATTCGTCGCCCTCGTCGCCTGCCTCTGCGTCCTCGCCGGGGTCGATCGCCTTCGCGAAGAGGTCGCGGGCGCGCTCGATGTTGCCGACGGGGTCGGTCTTGCCCGCGTAGTCGATGCAGAGGGTGTTCTGGTAGCCGACGTTGCGGATGGCGTCGAGGCAGCCGGCGAGGTCCCAGGACTGGTGCTTGCCGGCCTTGCTGAATCCCTTGACGCTCGCCTCCACGGCCTGCGCGTAGGGCGCGAGCCGCCGCAGCGTGTCGGCGGCGTCGCCCGAGGCCGCGGCGTGCGCGAAGGTCGGCATGCTGCCGATGCGGAAGCCGCCGATCTTCTTGATCATGTCAGCGAGTCGCTGCGGATCGCCGGCGCCCTGCCCGGGGCGCACGAGGAGGTGCGTGTCGAACTTGTCGAGCGCGGCGAGCGAGCGCTTGACGTTCGCGGCGTAGGCATCGAACTGCGCCTCGGGAAGCAGGGCGAGCTCGACGGCGACCGCGGGCGCGCCGAGCTTGCTTGCGCAGAGGCCGAGCTTGGCGACCCGCTCGATGGAGGCGGGGCCCGAGTCGGGGCCGAAGTCGAGCGCGGTCTCGTCGACGAGCACGAGGATCGGGCAGCGCGCGCGGTCGGCGCGGTCGCGCAGCGCCTCGAGGTCGCGCGGCACCATGCCCTTGAGGAGCGGGGTGTGGACGTTCAGGCCCTTGAGCCCGAGCTCCTCGGCCACGAAGTCGGGCACGTCCATCGGGCCCAGCGGCGCCTTCGCGCGCTTGGCATGCTGGAGCGACCGGGTGGAGAGCGTGAGGAGCATGGAGGCAACGGCGCCGGAAGGCCCGCCGCAGTCTAGCAGGATGGCTATTATCTTCGACCCAGCCTGCGCGCGGCGCGCGGCCGCACCCCGAACGAACGAAGGAACAGCGATGCCCAGCCCCGCAAACTGCCGCTACAGCGAGTCGCACGAATGGTTCCGCCAGGAGCCGGATGGGTCCGTGACCATGGGGATCACCCAGCACGCGGCCGATGCGCTGACGGACATCACCTTCGTCGAGATGAAGCCGGCCGGCACCGCGGTGACCGCGGGCGGCACCGTCGGCGAGGTGGAGAGCGTCAAGACGAGCAGCGAGATCTACGTTCCCTGCGCCGCGACCGTGTCGGCCGTGAACGATGCCGCCCACACGGACCCGTCGCTCCTCAACAGCGATCCCTTCGGCAAGGGCTGGCTGGTGCGCCTGGCGTCCTGCGACCTCTCCAAGGCGCAGGGCCTGATGGACGCGGCCACCTACGACCAGAAGAACGGGCACTGAGATGCCCGCCATGCCCGGCGACGGCGCGAGCCAGTCGGATGCCCTGGCGGCCGCGCCCGCCGGGACCGCGTTCGTGCGGGCGCGCGGCGTCCGCAAGGCGTACCGCACCGGCGAGCGCGAGGTGGCGGCGCTGCGGGGCGCCGACCTCGAGATCGCGGAGCCGGGCTTCTACGGCATCATGGGCGCGTCCGGAAGCGGCAAGAGCACCCTGCTCTACCTGCTTGCGGGCCTCGACCGCGCCGACGCGGGCGAGATCGAGGTGGGCGGCGCCCGCATCGACCGGATGAGCGAGGACGAGCTGACGCTGCACCGCCGGCGGAGGATCGGCGTGGTGTTCCAGCAGTACAACCTGCTCCCGACGCTGACGGCGCTCGAGAACGTGATGCTGCCGGGCATCCTCGACGGCATGGCGCGCGGACCGCTGGAGGCGCGGGCGCGGGAGCTCCTCGGCACGCTCGGGCTCGCGGAGCGGGCCACGCACCGGCCCGAGGCGATGTCGGGCGGCGAGCAGCAGCGCGTGGCGATCGCGCGGGCGCTCCTCTTCGGGCCGCCGGTGCTGTTCGCCGACGAGCCGACGGGCGCGCTCGACAGCGCCAACAGCGAGCGCATGTGGCGCATGCTCGACGAGCTGGCGCGCGAGCGGCGGATGGTGGTGCTGATGGTGACGCACGAGCCGGCCGCGGCCGCGCACTGCCGGCACGTGTTCGTGATCCGCGACGGCGTCGTCGCGGGCGGCTTCGAGACGAAGGGCATGCATGCGAGCGACCTGGTGGTTCGCGCGTCGGGGCTTGGCGGCCCGGCGCGGTAGGACGGCGCTGCTGGCGCTGGCCGTGGTGCTCGCGAGCACGCTCGTGACGGCGGTGGCATGCGGCCTCGAGAGCGCGCGCGGCAACGCCGAGGCGAGCCTGCGCCGCTCGATCGGCGGCACCGACGCCAGGCTCGTGAACCGCTTCGGCGCGCCGTTCGAGGCGGCAGAGGCGGCGCGCGTGCGTGCGCTGCCCGGCGTGGACGCGGTGGGGACGAGCCTGGGCGGGTCGCTCTCGCTGGTGCGCGCCGACGGGGGAACCGGCGACGACGGCAAGCCGCGGCGCACGGTGGCGCAGGTGCGCGGGCTCGATTCCGCGGGCGATCCCCGCTTCCGGATGCAGGAGATGCGCGAGGGGCGGCTGCCGGAGCGCGCGGGCGAGATCGCGATCGACCCGCTCACCGCCAAGGCGCTCGCCGTGGGCACCGGGGACCGGCTGCAGGTGCAGCGCTTCGGCGACCCGATCGACCTGTCGGTGACGGGCATCATCGACCGCGCGACGCTCGGCGCGCTGCAGCGGCCGTACGCGGTGGTCGACCGGGGGACGCTCGTCGAGGCGAACGGCAGCGACGAGGTCACGCAGGTGATGGTCGCGCTCGCGCCCGGCTCGGACGTTCAGGCCTGGATCCGCGAGCACGCGGCGGCGTTCGAGGAGCCGCTCTCGCTCGAGCCGAGCGAGCTCTACACCACGGGCTTCGACAAGCAGATGGATGCGCTGCGGCTCGGGTTCGTGCTGATCAGCGCGATCGCCTTCATGAGCTGCGCGTTCATCGTCGGGACCGGGATGACCACGGCCGTGGCGGAGCAGCAGAAGGCGCTGGCGGTGGCGCGGTGCGTGGGCGCGAGCCGAGCGCAGGTGTTCCTGAGCCAGGTGTGGGCGGGCGCGGCGCTCTGCGGCGCAGCGGGCATCGCGGGCGTGCCGTTCGGCGTCGGGCTCGCGGCGGCGCTGCGGTGGTGGTTCCGCGAGTGGCTGTCGGACGGGTTCTTCATGAGCTGGGAGGGCGCGGCGCTGGCCGTGGCCGGCAGCGTGATCGCGGGCGTCGGCGGCTCGCTCTGGCCCGCGTGGCAGGCCTCGCGCACGAGCCCGCTCGCGGCGCTCGCCCCGCAGGCACGGCCCCCGCGCCTGGCGTGGGTGTGGCGGCTCGGGGCGGTGGGCGCGGCGTGCCTGGCGGCGCAGGTGGCGCTGCTCGCGGTGCCGGGCTCGCAGGCGCGCTTCTGGACCTATGCGATCGCCGGCATCCCGCTCGTGCACGCGGGGTGGTTCCTGCTCTCGGTGCCGGCGCTGTGGATCGCGGCGCGCGCCTTCGCAGGGCTCCTCGAGCGGGCGTTCCGCATCCCGCGCGGGCTGCTCTCGGGCGCCGTGCGCCAGGCGCCCTATCGGCTCGGGTTCACCGCCGGCGCGCTCATGGTGGGAGTCAGCATCCTCGCGAGCACGTGGACCAACGGCACGGCGGTCGTCCGCGACATCAGCGAGCGCGTGCGCTTCTCCGACGGGTTCGTCTTCAAGGCCAACGGCATGGCCGTCACCGAGCAGCTGCGGATCCGCGACCTGCCGGGCGTGCTGTCGACGGTGCCGATCGGCTACCTGCCGGTGAAGGTGATCGGGGAGACGGTCTTCGGCGTCGAGGGCGTGGCCGCGCCCAACGTGGTGTGCATCGGCTTCGCGCCCGACGAGTTCCTGCGCCTCAACCGGCTCGAGTGGATCGAGGGATCGGCCGATGCGGCGCTGCCCCGCCTCAAGGACGGAACCGGCATCCTGGTCGCGAAGGAGTTCCTCGTGGCGCGCGGCAAGAAGCCGGGCGACCGCATCCGGCTCGGCGGCGGCAAGACCGAGAAGGAGTACGAGATCGTCGGCGTGGTGGGCGCGGCCGGGCTGGACGTCGCGGTGCAGTACTTCGGCATCAGGAGCGTCTACACCGAGAACGCGGTGAGCTGCGTGTTCATGGACTTCCAGGAGGTCGCGGAGACCTTCGGGAGCCGCGAGGCGTTCATCCTGCAGGTCGACCTCGACGATGCCAGCCCGCCGGAGCTCGACGCGCAGCTCGCCGAGGCGGTCACCGACGCGGTGCCGGGCGCCGTGTACGCGAGCGGCCGCTCCATCCGGCAGGCGATCCTCTCCGTCGGCGACCGGGTGCTCGCGATCACCAGCTCGATCGCCTTCGCCGCACTCGCGCTCGCGTGCTTCGGCGTCGGGAACGTGGTGGCGGCGAACATCGGCGCACGGCGGTTCGAGTACGGCGTGCTGCGCGCGAGCGGTGCGGCGCCGGGGCTCCTCGCGCGGCTCGTGCTCGGCGAGGTGCTGCTCCTCACGCTCGCCGGCGCCGTGGTCGGCACCGCGCTCGGGCTGCACCTTGCGCGCATGGGCGTGCTGTGGCACAAGGAGCTCGGCGGGCAGGAGATCGCCTTCGAGCCGCCCGTGCTCCCGCTCGCCGTCGGCTGGGCGGTGCTCACGGCGATGACGGTCGCGAGCGCCCTGCCCGCGGTGCGCGCCCTGATGCGCCGTTCGGTGCGCGAGCTCGTGAGCTAAATCCGCTCCTGGTTCGTTTGGCACCAATTGATTTCACCGGAGAAATCGGGTGGTTGGGCTGACGCGTGGTGCGGTGCGGCGCGCCGGGACGCCTCGGCGACCGGCGGTGGCCTCAGTCGCTCGGACACGTTGCACGCGACGGGCGCATCCGCGGCGAGGCGCGCGCGGCCGGGGCGTGCAGCAACTCGCTTGATGAGGCCACCGCCGGAACCACCGCGACCCGTCAACCTCCCGCCCGCCTCCAAAGCCCCCTCCACCGATTTCCCTGGAGAAAGCAACTGGTGCCAAACGAACCAGGGGCGGGTTCAGGCGGTGGCGCGGGTGAGGCGGTCGACCACCGCGCGCCAGAGGCCGTCGGAGCTCGGCGGCATCTCCACCAGGATCCGCGCGCAACCGAGGGTGTCCGCGGAGCGCAGCGCGTCGTAGAGCGCGCTGGCGTAGAGGCGCGCGTCGCGCGGCATGCCGATCGCCGTGTGCGGCGCGGGCACCTGCGCGGGATCGAAGCACAGCACGGCGCACGGACGCTGTTCCTTGGCAAGCGCCGCGGACACGCCGCTGGTGGGGACGCGGGCTGCCGGCGTGCGCGGTGCGTAGTGGCGGGCGGCGGTCCCGGGGCTTGCGCCCTGCTCGGTGATGGTCGGCGCATCCACCTCGCCGAGGATGGACCGCAGCGACTCCAGCGTCACCGTGCCCGGGCGCAGCAGCACCGGCCGCCGGCCGCTCAGGTCGAGCACGGTGCTTTCAAGCCCGAACTCGCTGCGGCCGCCGTCGATGACGATGAGGTCCCGCTCGCTGGCGAAGTCCTCGACGACGTGCCGCGCGACCGTGGGGCTGACATGCCCGCTGCGGTTGGCGCTGGGGGCGCTGATCGCCGCGCCGCCGAGTTCCTCCAGCAGCCTGCGCGCCACGGGGTGGCTCGGCGAGCGCACCGCGATGGTGTCCCGGCCGCCCACCGCCTCGGCCGGCACTCCCGGCCGCCGGCGCAACACCAGCGTCAGCGGCCCGGGCCACAGGCGCGAGGACAGCTCGTCGCAGCGCGGGTCCCAGTCGTCGACGAGCGCGCGCGCGGCGCGGCCGTCGAGGACGTGCGCGATCAGCGGGTTGTTCGAGGGGCGCCACTTGAGGCGGTAGACCTCCGAGATCCCGCGCGGGTCCAGGGTGAGCGCGCCCAGCCCGTACACGGTCTCCGTGGGGAACGCCACCGCGCGCCCCTCGCGCAGGGCCTGCGCGGCGACCTTCAGGGAGACGTTGCTTGGCTCAAGGACGCTCGGCATGGCCGCTGCTCACTCCCCCGGCCCCGCGTCGACCACCTTCAGCTCGATGCGGTTGCGCTCGAGCGAGGTGCCCATGGCGGCATGCAGGTTCGCGATGGCGACGTTGTAGTCGGCGAGCGCCGCCGCCTCGGCCACCTCGGTCGCGGCGAGCCCGTCCTGGCGCAGGAACTTCAGCGCGAGGAACTCCGGCGTGAGCTGCGGGATGTTCTCCTCGTCGAGCGCGAGCGCACGCATGTTCTCCGCGGCCGCGAGCCGCTGCGCGCGCGTCTGCGCGATCAGCCGGTACGACGCGGACGCGTCCTGCAGCGCGCCGCGGACCCCGAGCACCGCCGACTGCACGGCGGTCTTGTAGAGGATGACCGCGCGCGAACGCGCCAGCCGCGCGCGCCGGTACTCGGCCTCGGCGGCCCGGTTGCCGATCGGCTGGCGGAAGGTCGCCCCCACGGCCCACTCGATCCAGTCGTTGTCGCCGAGCGTCTGCCACGCGTCGCCGAAGCCGCTCTCGAGGCCGTAGAGCGCACCGCTCGACTGCAGGTCAAGCTGCGGCAGCCGGCCATTGTCCGCGACGTCGAGGCCGATCGACGCATCGTCGATGGTGAGGAGCGTGGCCGCGACGTCGGGGTTCTGCGCGAGCGCCGTGGCCAGCGAGTCGCCCACGCTGCAGCGCAGCGCCTGCTCGACGGGAACGTCCACGGTGACCACCGTCTCGGCGCCGCCCACCGGAAGCCTCGGGTCGTTCATCAGCCGCTTCAGCTCGTTCACGGACCGCTGCAGCTCGCGCTCGGTCCGGATCACCGCGGCGCGTCGGTCCTCGACCTTGCTCACGGCGTCGGCGTACTGCGCGAGCGACGCGTCGTAGCCGCGGCGCCGCTCGAGCACCGCCTTGACCTCCTCGCCCACCTTGAGGAGCCAGCGGGCGCTGACGAGCCGCGTGCGCACGAGGTACACCTGCCAGTACGCGGCCTCGGTCCTCGCCACCGCCTCGATGAGCGACCGGCGCATGAACTGGAGCGCGCGGCGGTCCTGGTTGCGCGCCACCCGGAGGCTGGCGAGGTTGACGTCGGTGCCGAAGCCTCGCAGCAGCGGCTGGCTGAGGTTGAGCTTGACCGAGTTGAGGTAGGACGGGTTGGGCGTGATCCGGTCCTGCGGGTCGGTGAACTCCTGGTTCTGCATGCGCGCCGCCACGGACAGGTTCGTGCCCGTGGCGAAGCGCTGCTCGAACCCCGACTCGAGGTTCCAGATCTTCTGGTCGGCGGTCGGATTGAGGAGGAACCCGCCGCCCCCTCCGCCGAGCGTCAGGGTCGGCTGGGGGATGTTGCTGCGGCGGTAGCCCCCGTTTGCGAAGAGCACCGTGTCGAAGACCGCCTCCGCCTTGACGATCTCCGCCTGGCTCATGGCCTCCTCGAGACGGGCCTGCTGCACGCCGAGGTTGTTGCGGACGCAGCTGGAGATGGCCTCCTGCAGCGTCAGCACCACCTCGCGCGGGGGCGCGCCGTCGAGGTCGGGGCCGACGTCGAGCCCGATCCCGGCGTCGGCGGCCTGCGGGCCCATGGCGTCGAGCTGCTGCCGGCGCGCCCGGAGGCTCTCGAACACGGAACTGGCCTCCTCGGGCGCCTCGAAGGCACCGGAGGTGGCCGCCGGGCCGGCCTCACGGACGAGGGCCGAGTCGAGCGACCCCTGGAGTTCGGCATCCGACTGGTCGCGGAGCGGGTTGCGGCACCCGGAGGCGGCCAGCACCGCGGCCACGGCGAACGCCACGACCGGGCACCGGACGAAACGGCGCAAAACCGAGGCCCGTGGGGTGGGAACCATCTTCCCAAGTGTAGTCCCACCCGTTATCCTCACGGCATGCTGCATGGAAGCACACCCGCACGGATGCGGGGCGCCGCCGGCATGATGCTGGCTTCCGCTGCCCTGCTTACCCTCCCGCCTTCCGTTCTCGCGTCCCACCAGACGGGGACCGCGCCTGCGACCGCAGGCGATGCGTCGTCGTACTGGGCGGTGGTCACGGGCAACGGCGTGAACATCCGCTCCGGACCGAGCGCGCAGAGCGCGTACGCGTTCGGCAAGCTGCGCCAGGGCGACCTGGTGCGCGTGGTCAAGGAGGAGTACGGCTGGGCGCGCGTGCAGACGCAGGGCCAGGCGTTCAGCGACGTGATCGCGTTCGTGCCGGCGGATCGGCGCGTCACGCTCTCCGCGGACGGCGGCACGGCAACCGTCAACGCGCGCACCGAGCTTCGCGCGCCGAACGCGGACGCGGGCAGCGCGCCCGACAAGAGCTGGAAGCAGATCGGCGCCGTCGACGCGGGCACCACGCTCGCCGTCGTCGGCACGGCCGAAGGCGAGAAGGAGTCGGTGTTCAAGGTGAAGGTCCCGGCCTCCGCGGACGCGTGGGTCAACCTGACTTTCCTGCGCCGCGCGAGCGAGGCCGAGGCCGCGTCCGCGGCCAACGCCGTCGCCGCAGTCCCGCAGCCCACGTCGATGCCCGCCGCGGAGCCCGCCGCCGCTGCGCCGGCCACCACCGGCACCGCGGTCGCGGAGCCCGTCAACGCCGCGCCCGCGGGCGCACCGGCCCCCACCGCGGCATCGCCCGAGGTGCCGGCCGCAACGGGCGTGTCGCCGACCTCCGGCGGCGGCATCGAGTCGCTGTCGTCGCCGGTGATCCCGCCCCTCCTCGGCGAGCAGCCGAGGAACGCATCGGTCACCGAACCCGTGTCCGCCGCCGAGGACCCGGCGCCGAAGCGTGCGCCGAAGCCGAAGTTCGTGTCGCGTCGCTCCACGCTCGATGACCTCGAGTCGCAGCTCAAGGCCGTGCGCGCGCAGCCGCAGGCCGACGCCGAGTTCGAGGCGCTGAAGGTGAAGTACGAGGAGCTGGCCTCCGCCAACGATGCCTCCGCCAGCGTCAAGGGCATGGCCGACGCCAGGCTGAAGCAGCTGACGCTCCTCATCGAGACCCAGACGCAGGTGCAGGAGCTCGAGCGCAAGAAGGCGAGCACCGACACCAACCGCAAGGGAATCGCCGAGCTGATCCTCAACATCCAGCGCCGCGCCGACTACACCGCCATCGGCGTGCTGAACGCCAGCGCCGTGTACGACGGCAACCGCCTGCCGGAGCTGTACCGCGTGTGCGACCCGACCACCGGCGCCACCATCGCCTACGTCGAGCCGAACCCGGACATCCCGATGGCCACGATGGTGGGCACGCTCATCGGCGTGCGCGGCGGGAAGGCGTTCGACCCCGCGCTGCGGCTGACGGTGATCTCCCCCCTCTCGATGGAGCTGCTCACCATGCGCGAGACCCCGCAGGTGATCAAGTCCGAGTCGACGCGGCCCATCGAGGCGGCCGGCACGCTGACGCCTGCCCAGTCCGCTCCGGCACCGGAACCCTGCCCCGAGGACTTCGTCCCGGCGCCGGGCGCCACGCCCTGACCTGACGCATACCTCCCTCGCAGCACGCACCGGCGGCCCGCTTCGGCGGGCCGCCGGTGGCGTTCTCGGCGCCCCTATACTGCTCCGCCGCGGGGCGCTAGCTCAATTGGAAGAGCACCGCCTTTGCAAGGCGGGGGTTACCGGTTCGACCCCGGTGCGCTCCATTCACGCCGGCTCGCTTCACTCGGTCACGGGATGCGCGCGCAGCAGCGCCGCGAGCGCGACGGCCGCCGTCTCCACCCGCAGCACCGAAGGGCCCAGGCCGACGCGCACGGCGCCGGCGGCAACGGCCACGTCGACCTCCTCGGGCGCGAACCCGCCCTCGGGCCCGATGGCGATCGCGGCCCGTGCGCCGGGCACCGCACCGGCGGCGACGCCTCCCGCATCCGCAAGCAGCACCGAACGGCCCTCGGCGCGCGACCCCTCGACGAATGCCGCCAGCGTCGCCGCGGGCCGGAGTTCCGCGACCCACGCGGACCGGCTCTGCTTGCATGCCTCCAGCAGGATGCGCTCGGCGCGGACCCGGTTGATGCCTCCGGCATCGACGACGCCGAAGCGCGCATCGAGCGGCACGATCGCCGTCACGCCCAGCTGCCCCAGCATGTCGAGCATGGTCGAGAGGCGGTCGCCCTTCGGGGGCGCGACGCCGACCACCAGGTCGACCCCCGCGCGCGTCACGCGGCGCACCGCACGCACGCGCACCAGCGTGCCGCCGTCGCGCGCGCGCGAGGGCTCGATGGTCGCCTCCGCCACGGCGCCGCAGCCGTCGAACACGGTGACGCCGTCGCCCGCACCCAGGCGCCGGACGCCGAGCGCGTGCTTCGCCTCGTCGCGGTCGGGCGCGACGTGCGTGCCGGCCTCGGGAACCGAGGGGACATGGAACCAGGGGACGCTCATGGCGATGCCGGGTGCGCAAGATAGACGTCGATCCGCGACGTGCGACCCTCGAACGCGAGGTCCGGCGGCCCCGCACCCTCGATCACGGGCGCATCGTCGGCGCGCTTGACGCACGTGCGCAGGCGCGCGGCATGGCGCGCGGCGGAGAAGAGCGCGGCCGAATCGCCATCGTCTCCGGCCGCCGCGCGCAGCATGCGCACGCCCTTGCGGGCGAGCGCGCTTGCCTTGCGCCGCGGCGGGAACATCGGGTCGACGAGCACGGCGTCGAAGGCGGACGCGCCGAGCGCGCCGATCGAGTCGGCCTCGACGAGCCGCAGCCGCGCGAGGGCCGACGCATCCACCCGCGGGTCGCGCGCGGCGCGTGCAAGACCGTCCCGCGCCAGCGCGGCGATGCGCGCGTTGCGCTCGAACGCCGTGACGTCGAACCCGGCCATCGCCAGGATCCACGCATCGCCGAGCAGGCCGCCCGTGGCATCCGCGACCGTGCGCGCGCGGTCGCCCATCGCACGCACCAAGGGCAGCGACCGGATGCCGGCCGGGCCCGTGGCACCGAGGTCGACGCGCGCGCCCGTGCCGGGCCGGTCGCCGGGCGCGCGCAGCTCGAGCACGCCGTCGTGCTCGACGAGCAGCAGGTCCTCGGGATTGGCGGGAGGCTCCCACCTCATGGGGGTGTTCTACCGCGCCGCCGCGGCCCGGGTGGCCCGTAGACTCCGCCGGATGCAACCCCGCGCGCCCGTGTTCGGCAACGTCCTGGAGATGATCGGCAACACGCCGATGCTCGAGCTCAAGCGCCTCGATACCGGCAAGTGCCGGCTCTTCGTGAAGATGGAGTCGATGAACCCGGGCAACTCGATCAAGGACCGGATCGCGGTGGAGATGATCGAGGCCGCCGAGAAGGACGGCCGCCTGAAGCCGGGCGGGCACATCGTGGAGGCCACGGCAGGCAACACGGGCCTGGCGCTGGCGCTGGTGGCCGCGCAGAAGGGCTACACCCTGAGCGTGGTGGTTCCGGACAAGATGAGCGACGAGAAGATCAGCCACCTGCGCGCCATGGGCGCCGAGGTGGTGCTCACGCGAAGCGACGTCGCCAAGGGCCACCCCGAGTACTACCAGGACGTCGCCGCTCGGCTTGCCGCGTCGCGGCCCAACACGCTCTACATCAACCAGTTCGCGAACCCCGCGAACGCCGCCGCGCACGAGCGCACCACGGCACCCGAGATCTGGGAGCAGATGGGCGGCAAGGTGGACGCGCTGGTGGCGGGCGTCGGGTCCGGGGGCACGATCAGCGGCATCGGCCACTACCTGCGCGCGCGCAACCCGGACGTGCAGATCATCCTGGCGGACCCCGCCGGCAGCATCCTCGCGTCGCTCGTCAACGAGGGGAAGCACGTCGAGCCCGGCAGCTGGCTCGTGGAGGGGATCGGCGAGGACTTCGTGCCGTCGATCTGCGACCTGAAGCTCGTGAACAAGGCGTACACGGTGACCGATGCCGACGCGTTCCACACGGCTCGCGAGCTGCTGCGCGAGGAGGGCGTCCTGGCCGGCTCGAGCGTCGGCACCCTGCTCTGCGCCGCGCTCCGCTACTGCCGGGAGCAGAAGGAGCCGCGCAACGTGGTCACGTTCATCTGCGACTCGGGCGCCAAGTACCTGAGCAAGATGTTCAACGACTTCTGGATGACCGACAACGGCTTCATCGACCGGCCGAGGTCGGGCGACCTCCGCGACCTGATCGCGCGCCGCCACCTCGACCGCGAGGACTACACGCTCACCCCCGGCATCCCCATGCAGCAGGCGATCAAGCGCATGCGGCTCTACAACGTGAGCCAGATGGTGGTGCTCGGGGACGGCGACCGCGTCGAGGGCATCATCGACGAGAGCGACGTGCTGATGGCGCTGATCGCGGACCCCAAGGGCGCGGGCACCAAGCCGGTATCGGAGTTCATGACCCGCCGGCTCGAGGTGCTGCAGCCGGGCGCGAAGGTCGACGACCTCGTGCCCATCTTCCGCGCGGACCGCGTGGCCATCGTCGCCGACGAGAAGGCCTTCTACGGCATCATCACCAAGATCGACCTCATCAACTACCTGCGCAAGCAGCTCCTCTGAAGCGGCGCTGAAGGCAACACGATGGCACACGGCAAGCTCCACCTCGATTCACGCGTCATCCACGGCGGCCAGTCCCCGGAACCGGCGACCGGCGCCGTGATGCCCCCGATCTTCACGAGCAGCACGTTCGTCCAGGAGAGCCCCGGCGTCCACAAGGGCTTCGAGTACAGCCGCAGCCACAACGCCACGCGCTTCGCGGCCGAGCGGCTGATCGCGAGCATCGAGGGGTCGGGCCTGTCGGACGCGGACGACCGCACCAACGGCGGCTTCTGCTTCGCGAGCGGGCTGGCCGCGATCGGCACCGCGCTCGAGCTCCTCGACGCGGGCGACTGCGTGCTGTGCATGGATGACGTGTACGGCGGCACCAACCGCCTGCTCAACCGGGTTCGCAAGCGCAGCCAGGGCCTGAAGGTCGAGTTCGTGGACATGACGGATGCCGGCAGGCTGGAGGACGCCGCCAGGGCGCACCGCCCGCGCATGATCTGGGTGGAGACGCCCACCAACCCCACGCTCAAGCTCGTGGACCTCGACGCGGTGGCGCGCATCGGCAAGGCGTGCGGGGCGGTCACGGTGTGCGACAACACCTTCGCCACGCCGATGCTGCAGCGGCCGCTCGAGCACGGCATCGACCTCGTGATGCACTCGACCACCAAGTACCTCGGCGGCCACAGCGACACCGTGGGCGGGGCGCTGGTGACGGGCGACAGGGCCCTGGCCGAGAAGCTCCGCTTCATGCAGAACGCGATCGGCAGCGTGATGGGACCGTTCGACGCCTACCTCACGCTGCGCGGCGCCAAGACCCTCGCGGTGCGCATGCGCCAGCACTGCGCGAGCGCGGCGCGGATCGCGGCGTGGCTCGAGCGCCACCCGAAGGTCGCGCGCGTCACCTACCCCGGCCTCGCGAGCCACCCGCAGCACGCGCTCGCGGCGCGGCAGCTGCGCCTCGACGGCCAGCCAGCGGGCGGCGGCATGATCACCGCCTACCTCAAGGGCGGGATCGACGAGAGCCGGCGCTTCCTCGAGCACGTGCGGATCTTCGCCCTCGCCGAGAGCCTCGGCGGCGTCGAGAGCCTGATCGAGCACCCGGCCATCATGACCCACGCGAGCGTGCCCCCCGAGCAACGGAGGGAACTGGGCATCAGCGACTCGCTGGTGCGGCTGAGCGTGGGAATCGAGCACCCCGACGACCTGCTCGCGGACCTCGAGCACGGCCTGTCGAAGGCGTGAGATTGCCTCCGGGCCGGTGAGTCACCTCGGCGCACGCGGCACGCGGACCCAGCCGCCGTCGCGCCAGAGGCACTCCGCGGGGTCGACCCCGAACACCGCCCCCGGGTCGGCCAGGTCCACCTCGGCCAGGGGCGCCAGGCCACCCTGCGCGATCGCCTCGCTCCAGCTGCGCGGGCCGCCCGCAAGCGCGGAGGCCGTGAGCGCCTGGAGTGCGTCGAGCTGCTCGGCACCCATGGCCGGCGGCCCGGAGGTGCGCATCGCGTCGCAGTCGGCACGGAAGCGCGCCGATCCGCCCTGCAGGATCTCCGGGTGCCGGTCGAGCAGCGCCGCGGCCTGCCCGCGCGCAAGCGCATCGCGCGCCCGCTGCGCCTCGCCGCGGCGGTAGTGCGAGAACGCGCGCACGAGCGAGAGCACCGCATCCGAGTCCATCGCGCCCGCCTCGCGGGCATCGGCGGAGGGATCGAGGAACGCGGCCACCGCGGCCATCCGCGCGCGGTCGGCGTCGTCCTGCGCAAGCTCGGCCAGGAGGAGCGCCGCGCTGCGTCCGCTGCCGCGCGGGTCGATCGCTCCGGCAAGGGCCGCCAGGCGACGGGCCAGCGCCCGGTCGGCGTCCTGGGTCGGCGTCCCGGCGGCATGGTCCACCACCTCCTCGGCAAGCGCGATGTAGTCACTCGGCCGAGAGGGCTCGAGCGCCTGCAGGCGGCGCGCAAGCTCCGCGCGCCACGCGTCCGAGGACGCACCCGAGGACGCGCCCGCAGCGGCACCGGACATGCCGAGCGCAAGCACCAGAAGCCCGGCGCCGAGCATGGAAGCACGGTGCGGCCACCTCATGGCTCGCCTCCCGCCGCCGGTGCGACCCCGGCGACCGCGACGTCGAGGAGCGCGCGCGAGACGCTCTCGAGCTGCGCGAAGGCGTCGGCCGCGGCGGCCCGCTCCGCCGCCGAGCGCCGCACCACCCCGTCGACGACTGGGCGCAGCCGCGGCGCGCGCTCGGCGACGACGGCGGCGTCGATCTCGAGGATGGAGACCAGCTCGGCCACGGCACGCTGCGGCCCCGGCATCGCCATCCGGCGGCGCCCGTCCGCGCGCGCGGCGAGCCGCGCCGCCACCGCCGGCGGCAGCACGCCGCGCGACTCGGCCTGCCGCGCGGCCAGCCACTGCGCGAGCGCGTCCTCCGGGGCGGCGTCGCCCGTGAGCCCCTGACCGCCCAGCGCCGCGGCGACCGCGTTGGCCGAGTACGTGAACTCGCGCGACACCGAGTCGATGCGGTGCCGCTCCGCCGGAACCAGCGCCGCGTGGTGGTCCATGAGGAGAAGCGCCGACTGCGCGCGCCGGTCGGCGTCGGAGCCGCGGGGGACGGGCTGGCGGGCGATCGCCGCGGCCAGCGCCGCCACCTCGCCGGCATCGGCGGCCGCATGCGCCTCGGCGGCGAGCGCGGCCACCGTGTTCGGGCCATCCTGCAGGATGTCGGTGGCCACGGCCTGCGCGGCCGCGCGCAGCGGACGCGAGGGCGACGCCAGCGCCTCGCGCGCAAGCGCGGCTGCGTCGAGCGGCCCCAGGTCGCCGACGGAACGCGACCGGAGCGAGCGCAGGAACGCCACGCGGTCGTCCGCGGACTGCCGGGCGCGCAGGTCCTGCTCGAGCCTGCCGTCGGCCCCGCCGGCGCGACCCGGGTTGCGCTCCACCCGTCCCTTCCAGCGGTCGAGGTCATCGGGCGCGATCCCGTCCGGGTCCTCCACCTGCACGATGCGCGCCTGCGCGTCGCTCAGGCGGCCGCGCTCGAGGAGACGCGCCGCTTCCACCATCGCCACCTGCGCGGCGGCAGCCGCGATGCGTGCGGCCGGGTCGCCCGTCGGTCGCGCCGCGAGCGCGGTGCGCGAGACGCGCACCCAGCGGTCGACGAGGTCCGGCGGCACGCCCCGCATGCGCGTGGCGGGGCGCGGGTCGGCTGGCAGGTCCTCGCCGGCGCCCGACGCGAGCGCGGCGCGGAACCGGTCGGCCGTGCGCGAGCGCTCGGGCATGCCGGCACGCTCGCCGGAGACGAGCCACGGGTTCCACCACGCTCCCGGCCGGCGCGCGGCGAGCACGCTCGTCATGCCGTGCAGGGCAGCCGCCGAGATGGAAGGATCCTCGAGCCAGGCGCGCAGCGATGCCTCGATGCCGGCCCGGCGCGCGGCGTCGCCCGTCCACCCGAGCGCGTCGAGCAGCGTGCCCGCGGCATCGGCACTGGTCCCCGGGCGTCCCATCGGCGCATCGCGACGCAGCAGCCGGTCGAGGAAGGCAAGCACGCGGACGTCCCGCTCCATCCGGAGCGCGGGCGCCGCGGTTGCGCCCTCGGTGGCCTGCAGCCACGCATCCACCGCATCGGCCGCGGCGGCGGGGTCGCCGGCGAGCACGACGTCGGCGGCCTCCGCGCCGCGCGGGCCGAGCGCGGCGAGCGCGCCCTCCGCGAACGCGGCCGCCGGGTCGGCGGCCGGCGATGCCAGCGCCTGGCGCAGCCCTGCATAGCCCGGATCGCACCACAGTGACTCGGGCAGCGTTCGCTCCTCCGTCACCGCCGGCTCGATGTCCGCGAGGAGCCGATCGCGCAGTTCCGCGTCGCCGAGCCGCGCAAACGCCGATGCGAGCGCAGCCAGCACCTCCGCGCGCCGCGCATCCTCGAGCACCGGCCAGGAGCGCAGGAACGCCGCGGCCACGCGCGCCCAGAGGACGCGGTCGGCCTCGGTCGCCTGACCGCCGGCCGCAAGCCGCGCCTGCGTTGCGAGGAGCTCGGGCTCGTCGGCGGCGACGGTCTCGAGCGCCGCCCGCGACCAGGCCGGCGACCCATCCACGCGGAGCACCGGCGGCCGCGCATACATCGCGGGGACGGGCGGCACGCTTCGCGCGGCCACGGCGCCATCGGCAACGGGCGCCGGCGCGGGGGCCGGTTCCGGCTGGGCGCGGGACGGACGCGTCGGCGCGGACGCCGCGGCGGCCGCGACGGGCGCGGTGGCCGCACGCCGAAGGCGCTCGGCACGTTCGACCGCATAGAGGACGAGCGCCACGCTGACCGCAAACGCTGCCGCCAGGATGGCAAGCCCCGCTCCGATGCCGACCGAGTGCGCCCGCGGCGGACGAGGTGCCTCGCGCTGCACCGGCGCGGCACCCTGCCCCGCGCGCACCGCTTCGGACGCGGCATCGGCCGCAGCAACGCCCATCGCCTGCTGCGATGCCGCAGCGAACGCGAGCGCGGCAGGGTCGACGCCGTTGGCGGCTGCCAGCGCGGCCATCCGGCCGCGGGTCCGCTCGTTCCATCCGCCGCCCGATGCGAGGATGGCGAGGGCCTGGCGCTCGAGCGCGCGCTGGCGTTCCGGGGGCAGGGTCACCGCGCAACCCCGCGCGGCGTGCCCGCCGCGGGAAGCTGGGCGTCAAGCCGCTCGAAGCGCGCGAGCGCCTCGCCGGAACCGAACCCGCCGATGCGTCGGACCTGCTCGAGGAGCGCGCGCGCGCGGCCGGGGTCGGCCGCGGCGATCGCCTCGACCTGCATGGCCTTGGCGAGGAGCCACGTCTCGCTGCCGGCGGGCGCCGCCGAGAGCACCGCGCGAAGGCTCCGCTCGGAAGCGGCCGCGTCGCCCGACGCCGCGCGGAACTCGGCGTCGGCAAGGAGCAGGTCCGCGGACCCGGGCGCCGCCTTCAGCGCCTCGGCCGCCGCGCGTGCGGCACCGTCGCGGTCGACGCCGGTCCCGCCGGCGCGGAGGATCTCGGCCTCGGCCCGCAGCCAGGTGGCGATGTCCGCGGACGCGGGCACCGCAGCGGCACGGCACACCGCGCGCGCCGCCGCGGCGCGCACCGTCGGCACCGTGCCGGGAACGCGCTGCGCCTCGGCGAGGAGCGCGTGGGCCGCGACGCGCGCCCACGGGCCTGCCGGGTCGATCGCCGCCAGGTCCGACTGCGCGTCGTCGAGCCGGCCCTCGACGCATGCCACCTGCACGCGGCGGGCGAGGATCTCGTCGCGCATCGACCCGGGGTCCGCCATGGAGGCCGCGCGCGACTCCAGCGCCGCCAGCGAGTCCGCCGCGCGGGTGCGGTCGCCGATGGCCACGGACATCTCCAGCCTGCGCCGCAGGTCAAGCGTGCCCTCGTCCCCGCCGCCGAGCGCCACGTCGTCGCCCGCAAGCAGCGCGCGTCGCGCCGCGGCGCGCCGCTCGTCTCCCTGCGTCGCGCGGAACCTCCGGTAGAGGCCCTCGAGCGCGGCGCGCCGTGCCGCGGGCGCCAGTTCCATGGGAACGCGGTCGTCGAGCAGCGCCTCGATGTCCGCGGTCGACGGCAGGTCGGAGCGGGTCGCCCGCCATGCCCTCGCGCGCACGGCCGCCGCGGTCGCGGGCAGGTCCGCCACGATGGATGCCACCAGCGCGTCGCGCCGTGCGGCCACTTCCGCCGGCGCACCGGGCCGGCGCGCCGCTTCCTCGAGGCACAGGACTGCCATCCACCGAGCATCACCGGCCCGGTCACCCGAGAGCGACTTCGCCGCATCCGCGAACGCGTCCGCTGCCTCCGCAAGCCGACCCGCCCCGCGAAGCACGTGACCGCGCAACGACCGCGCACCCGCGGCCACCGAGGGGGGCGCATCGGGGCCGAGCGCGCCCTCGAGTTCCCCGGCCGCGCGCTGCCACGCCGACTCGGCGCCTGCCGCGTCGCCCGCCTCGCGGAGGCGGTTGGCCTCGGCGCTCGCGCGCACGGCGGCGAAGAGCCGCGCACCGGCACCCGTCGGCTCGGCGCCGGGGGCCACGGCGATCACGGACAGGTCGCGGAGCCGTCCCGAGGACGCAAGCCGTCCCACGGCCTCGGTGAGCAGCTCGGCAGCGCCGTCGGCATCCGGCATCCGGCCCGCGCGCGCGGCCGCGATCAGCGCCATCGTCACGCCCTGCGGGCCATCGCCCTCGGACTTCAGGAGCGCGAGCGCCGCGGCCAGGTCGCCGCGGTCGAGGCACGACGCCATGCGCCACGAGGGAAGCCGGGCGCGCACCGCCAGGTTGGTGCGCGGCGACTCCAGCAGCGCAAGCCACGCATCGGCGGTCGCTCCGGTCTGCACCAGGCTTGCCGACAGGCCCGACCCGAGGATCGCGCTGGCGAAGCCCTCGTTGCCGCGAAGGTCCTCCGACACCTCGCTCGGGTCGATGGCGGCCCGCCCCGGCTCCAGCAGCTCCGCGAAGCGGCGGAGCGCCTCGTCGGCCTGCGCCCGCCAGTCGGGGTGCCCAAGCTCGCGGGAGAGCCACGCCGAGTAGTAGAGCGCCCACGCCCGGAAGAACTGCGAGTTGCGCGCGAGTTCCTCGGCACGGCCGGCGCGCGCGATGGTGTCCTCGGCGCGCGTGCCGACCTCGGCGGACGCGTCGCGGTTGGCCGACGCGCGCGCGCGCTCGCCCGCCACGGCAAGCGCACCGAACTCGCGCACCAGGGTCCGGAACTCCTCCAGTGCCGCCGTGCATTCCGCATCCGTTCCCTTGCCGGCGCGCCGGTCCTCGGCGGTGCGCTGGGCGGCACGGTGCTGCGCACGGAGGATCGCAAGCCGCAGCGGCTCGGCGCCGTCGGGGTTGCGGCGGACCAGGCCGAGCGCGCGGGCAAGCAGCGCGTTGCGGCGGGTCTCGTCATCCTCCCGCTCGAGGCGCGCCGCGAGGATCTGCGCGATCCGCGCCACCAGCACCGCGCGGTCGGGAGCATCGGCGGCCTGGTCGAGCTGCGCCTCGAGGTGCGCGAGGAGGAGGTCGGGCTCGCCCTGCGCCTCGAGCCACGCCGCGGTCGCATCGGAACGGTCGGAAGGCACCGCAACCTCCGGTCGCGGCTGCCCCAAGAGGGGCGGGCCCGCGAGCGTCCCGCCCTCGGGCGCCGCGACGGTCGGGCGGCGGCGCTCGGCATCGGCCCGCGACGCAAGCGTCGGCGCCGCGCGCGCATCGCACGCCACGAGGCTCGCAAGGAGCACGCGACCGCGGTCGCGGAGCGTCGCATCGGCATCCGCGGCAAGCGCACGTCCCGCCGCGAAGCGCGCCCAGGCGTCGAACCACGTCGGCATGGAGCGGCGCAGGCGCGCAAGCGAGCTCAGCGCGGCACCCCGCTCCGCGGCCGATGGTGCGCTCGCCCCGCGCAGCGCGTCGAGCGCCGACGCGGCAAGGTTCGCGGGCGCGTCGAGCTTGGTGCCGGCCTTCGCGGGTGCGCGCGGCGTGCCGCCCTCCACGGCGCCGGCATACGCGGCGACGGCGGCCGCAAGGCCCTCGTCGCCGCGCGCATCGAAGGCCGCGAGCGAGGCGCGCACCCTCGCGGCATCGTCACCCGCGAACGCGCCGGGCGGCAGCGCGGGCGGCAGCGGCACCGCGGGGTCCGTCACCCGCGCCAGCGCGCCGGCAAGCGAGTCGTCGGAAGGATCAAGCGCCGCCCCGGCACGCACCAGCCGCAGTGCCTCGAACGCGGGCGCCACCGCATCGGCCGCACGTCCGGCGCGGATCCGGGCCTCGGCGCAGCCGACCGCGGCAAGCAGGCCATCCCGGCTCGGCGCAGCGCCCTTCCAGGTGGCGAACGCGCGCTCGAGCGGCTCGAGCGCGAGCGGCCAGTCGCCCCTGCGCACCCGAAGCCGGGCGCGCCAGAGCTCGTTGCCCGCCGCGACCCACGCCGCGGCGTCGCGCTCGGCGCCGCCGCGCACGGAGCGGACCTCGCTCCACGGCGTGAGCAGCGTGGACTCGAGGCCGTCGCGGCGGACGCGCACCTCGATGCCGTCCGCACCCGTGCGCACCACCGAGCCGTCGACCGCGCGCGCGCCGCCGTGGAGTTCCACGGCGTCCGCGTGCGCCGCTCCCGCCAGCGATGCCGCGGCCACGAGCGCGAGGATGGACCGACGGAGCGATGCGATCATCGCGGCCTCGGCTTCCGCGGGTCGCCACGACCGCCGGCGGAGGGCTGCACCTGCCGGAACTGGCCGTCGGACTCCTGGGCCATCTGCCGCAGCTGCGCGGCGCCGGCATCGTCGCCGAAGGCGATGGTGTTGATGGTGACGCGCTTGCCGCGGGCGTTCATCTGCCGGACCAGTTCGACCGTCTCGGCGGGGATCTCGCCGTCGGACAGGAAGAAGATCACGTCGGGGCGGACGTCGAGCGCAAACGCCATGCGGAAGGCCGGCATCGGCTGCGTGCCGCCGGACGGACCCACGTCGCGCAGCCAGGCCTTGAGCCGGGCCATGGTGCTCGACCGCACGCGTTCCCAGCGGTCGCTGAACGCCCATGGCTCGGAACTGTCGTAGAAGAGGACGTACACCGACGCGAAGTCCGGCAGCCCCGCGATGGCGCGCTGCAGCTCGTCCTTGGCCTCGCCGATGCGGCTGGCCATGGACGCGCTCTTGTCGACGATGAACGCGAAGCGCGTGCCGCGGCCGCCCACCCCGAAGAAGCTGGTGCCGCCCGCGCCGCCGCCGAGCCCGCCTCCGCCCCCGCCGCCTCCGCCGCCTCCGCCGAAGCCGTCGCCGCCTCCGCCGCCCGGGCCGAACCCGCCGAAACCATCCGCGCCGCCCTCGCCGAGGCCGGTGCCCTCGCCGGGCGCACCCGCAAGCGGATCGTCGGTCGGCACGCTCGGGAGCGCGGACACCTCGGCTGCCGCCTCAGGCCCCTGCGGGGCCTCGCTCGCGCCCTGCGCGGGGGTCATCGCGGGCGCGCCGGTCTCCTCGGGAAGCACCGCCAGCTCGATCACGGCCTGCTCGCGCCCGGGCACGCCCGCGCGCCCCACCGACGTGACCGCAAGCCACACGAGGAGCGCGGCGTGCACCGGGAGGCTGAGCGCAAGTCCCAGCGCCATCCACCCGAACCCGGACCGCCAGGCGCGCCGTCGCGCGCTGGAACGGCCGTCGTGGGCGGGGCGCTGCTCCACCATCACCGGGCATGGTAGGGGTCGGCGGCGCCGATGCCCGCTTTCAGGGCCTTTCGGCGGGCGCCACGGTCGCGTCGCCGCCTTTACCATGGCCTTTGCAGGCGCCGGCGCGCCGAACCCGCATCGGAGGAACAGTGGCCAAGCGCTTCGAACGAGTCGTCCTGAAGGTGAGCGGCGAGAGCCTCTCCAAGCCCGGTGAGCTGGGGATCGACCCGGCGGAGCTGGGGCTGCTGGCCGACGAGATCGCGGATGCCTACCGCAAGGCCAGCCCGCTGCAGCTGGCGGTGGTGGTGGGCGGCGGCAACATCATCCGGGGCGCGCGGCTCGCCGAGACCGGGAAGGTCGACCAGTCGACCGCCGACTACATGGGCATGCTCGGCACGGTGATCAACGGCCTGGCGCTCAAGGAGGCGCTGGCGCACGTGGGCGTGGAGGCGCGCGTGATGAGCGCGATCAACCTGACGTCGGTGGCGGAGACCTTCATCCGCGCGCGCGCGCTGCGCCACATGGAGAAGGGGCGCGTGGTGATCCTCGTGGCCGGCACCGGCAACCCGTTCTTCACCACCGACACGTGCGCCAGCCTGCGCGGCATCGAGCTCGGCGCGCAGGCGGTCCTGAAGGCCACCAAGGTCGACGGCATCTACACGGCCGACCCGAAGAAGGACCCCAAGGCCACCCGCTATGCCAACCTGACCTTCGCCGAGGCCATCGAGAAGCAGCTGGCGGTGATGGACCTGACCGCGCTCACCATGTGCATGGAGCACGAGCTGCCGGTGGTGGTGTTCGACTTCCGCCACAAGGGCAACATCCAGCGCGTCCTCGAGGGCGACTCGTCCGTCGGGACCGTGGTCACGAACTGAACCGAAAGGGAGCCATGGACATCGACACCGTCCTCCTCGAGACCGAGGACCGCATGAACACCAGCATCGACTACTACCAGCGCGAGCTGCGGGGCGTGCGCACGGGCCGCGCCACCACCGCGCTGGTGGAGTACGTGAAGGTCGACTACTACGGCTCCAGCACCGACCTGCGCGAGCTCGCGGGCATCACGGTGGCCGACGCCACGACGCTGGTGGTCAAGCCCTTCGACCCGGGATCGAAGGGCGAGATCGTCAAGGCGATCGAGTCCTCGGGCATCGGCGTGCGGGCGGTGGCCGAGGGCAACGCGGTGCGCGTCAGCGTGCCCGCGCCCAGCTCCGACCGGCGGAAGCAGCTGGTCACGCAGGTGCGCAAGATGGCCGAGGAGTCGAAGGTGGTGGTGCGCAACGAGCGCCGCGACGCCAACAAGTCGATCGACGGGCTGCTCGCCGACAAGAAGGCCGGCGTCACCGAGGACCAGGCCAAGGGCGCGAAGGAGTCGGTTGACGACCTGACCAAGCAGTACACGGCCAAGATCGACGCCCTGATGGAGAAGAAGGTCGCCGAGATCGAGGAGATCTGAGCGGTGCACTGCCCCTACTGCGCGCGCGACAAGGACAAGGTGATCGACAGCCGCCCCAGCGACTCGGGCGATGCCATCCGCCGGCGCCGCGAGTGCATCGCCTGCGGCAAGCGCTTCACCACCTACGAGCGCGTGGAGCGGACGGAGCGGCTGATGGTGGTGAAGCGCGACGGCACGCGCGTGCCCTTCAACCCGGACAACATCATGCGCGGCATCTCGTCCGCCTGCGGCAAGCGGCCGGTGCCCGCAAGCGAGAAGGAGCGCGTGGTGCGCGAGGTCGAGGAGGAGATGCACCGCGAGTTCGAGCGCGAGGTGCCGAGCCGCGCCATCGGCAAGCGCGTGGCCGAGAAGCTCCGCTCGGTGGACCACATCAGCTACATACGCTTCGCGAGCGAGTACTACCAGTTCAGCACGGTGGGCGAGATCCAGCGCGAGATCGACGACCTCGCCGACCGCCCCGCCCCGGCGCCGGGCCATCCGGACCTGTTCGGCTCGTAAATCCGTTCCTGGTGAGTTTGGCACCAGTTTCCCTCGGCGCGCGCCGCCGGCGGCGGCGTCACGGGTTTCGGTACCCTCCCCCGACCATGCCTCGGATCACGCTTCCCGACGGTTCCGTCAAGGAATTCGCCTCGCCCGTCACCGCCGCCGAGGTGGCCGCGAGCATCGGCGCGGGCCTCGCCAAGGCCGCGGTCGGTGCCAAGGTGGACGGCGAGCTGCGCGACCTCTCCGCGGTCCTCGACCGCGACTGCGCGCTGGCGATCGTCACTCCCGAGAAGCGCGAGGGCGGCGCCGACGCGGACGCGCTGTTCCTCATCCGCCACAGCACCGCGCACGTGATGGCCGAGGCCATCCAGAACCTGTTTCCGCACGTGAAGCTGGTCTACGGGCCGCCGCTCGAGACGGGCTTCTACTACGACATCAGCTTCGAGGGCGGCAAGGCGATCAGCACCGACGACTTCCCCGCGCTCGAGGCGGAGATGGCGCGGATCGTCGCGGAGAACCGTCCCTTCACGCGCTACGAGCTTCCCGCCGCCAAGGGCATGGAGAAGCTGCGGGCCGAGGGCAGCAAGTTCAAGGTCGACAACGCCGAGCGCGCGCAGGAGGCCGGCAGCACCACGCTCAGCTGGTACGCCACGGGCACCCCCGGCACCAACTGGGAGGACCTCTGCCGCGGCCCGCACGTCCCCTCCACCGGGAGGATCGGCGCGTTCAAGCTGACGAGCCTGGCGTCGAGCTACTGGAAGGGCGACGAGAGGCTCGACCGCCTCACCCGCGTGTACGGCACCGCCTTCGCCACCAAGGAGGAGCTGGCCGCGCACCTGACGCAGCTCGACGAGGCGAAGAAGCGCGACCACCGCGTGCTCGGCAGGCAGCTGCGGCTCTTCCACATCGACGAGATGGTGGGCCAGGGGCTGATCCTGTGGACCCCCAACGGCAGCATCGTCCGCCAGGAGCTGCAGAACTTCATCAGCGACGAGCTGCGCAAGCAGGGCTACACGCAGGTCTTCACGCCGCACATCGGCAAGCTCGACCTCTACCGCACCAGCGGCCACTTCCCGTACTACCGCGAGAGCCAGTACCCGCCGATCATCGAGCACGACCAGCTGTCGATGCTCGCCAAGGAGGGCTGCACCTGCGGCGAGCTGGCCAACCGGCTGGAGAAGGGCGAGATCGACGGCTACCTGCTGAAGCCGATGAACTGCCCGCACCACATCCGCATCTTCGCGAGCGCTCCCCACAGCTACCGCGACATGCCGGTGCGCCTCTCCGAGTTCGGCACCGTCTACCGCTGGGAGCAGTCGGGCGAGATCGGCGGCATGACGCGCGTCCGCGGCTTCACGCAGGACGACGCCCACCTCTTCTGCCGCGAGGACCAGGTGGCCGACGAGCTGCTCGGGTGCCTCAGCCTGGTCAAGCTCATCTTCGGCACGCTCGGCATGAACGAGTACCGCGTGCGCGTCGGCCTGCGCGACCCGGACAGCGCCAAGTACGTCGGCGACCCGAGGAACTGGGACAAGGCCGAGGAGGCCTGCCGCACCGCCGCGCGCACGCTCGGCGTGCCCTTCAGCGAGGAGCCCGGCGAGGCAGCGTTCTACGGGCCGAAGATCGACTTCGTGGTGAAGGACGTGATCGGCCGCAGCTGGCAGCTCGGCACGGTGCAGGTCGACTACAACCTGCCGGAGCGCTTCGACCTGTCATACATCGGCGCGGACAACCAGCAACACCGGCCGGTGATGATCCACCGCGCGCCGTTCGGGAGCATGGAGCGCTTCGTGGGCTGCCTGATCGAGCACTTCGCGGGCGCATTCCCGCTGTGGCTTGCGCCCGAGCAGGTGCGCGTGCTGCCCATCAGCGAGAAGAGCGCTGCCTACGCGCGCGAGCTGCACGCCGCGCTGCGGGCCGCGGGCCTGCGAGCCTCGCTCGACGAGTCGAACGACCGCATCCAGGGCAAGATCAAGGACGCGAGCGACATGAAGGTGCCCTACTGCGCCGTCGTGGGCCCGCGCGATGCCGAGGGCCGCAAGGTCAGCGTGCGCGCGTTCGGCACCGAGGCGAACCTCGGCGAGATCGGCTTCGATGCGTTCGTCGACGGCCTCGCGCGCGAGTACCGCTCGCGCGGCGCGGAGACCGTGCGGTCGGTGTTCGGAAAGTGACCCAGGAAGGAACGACCACGTGGCAGGACAGGGTTCAGGCGGAAACGTCCTCGCGGCGATCGCGAGCTTCTTCATCCCCGGCCTCGGGCAGCTCGTCCAGGGGCGTGCGCTGCGCGGGCTCCTGATGTTCGTGCTGACCGGCGTGCTGTGGGTGATCACCTTCGGCTTCGGCGGCTGGATCGGCCACATCTGGGCGTGCTACGACGCCGCGGTGTGGAAGGGGCCCG
>Ga0194119_10000573_pt1 | contig 70621 bp, 74 predicted proteins | sample TA2MahC100mmetaG_FD_148620 | JGI IMG/M metagenome (GOLD analysis project Ga0194119, IMG submission 148620) | Freshwater microbial communities from Lake Tanganyika, Tanzania - TA2015018 Mahale Deep Cast 100m | ecosystem: Environmental > Aquatic > Freshwater > Lake | place: Tanzania: Lake... | reverse complement strand
AGTTCCTTCTCCCGAGTTCTCTCAAGCGCCTTAGAATACTCATCTCGCGCACCAGTGTCGGTTTGCGGTACGGTCGTCAATAGCTGAAGCTTAGTGGCTTTTCCTGGAAGCAGGGTATCACTCACTTCACGTGCAAGCACGCTCGTTATCACCCCTCATCTAAGCCCGGCGGATTTGCCTACCAGGCACGACTACAGGCTTGAACCGGGACATCCAACACCCGGCTGAGCTAACCTTCTCCGTCCCCACATCGCACTATTGATCGGTACAGGAATATTGACCTGTTTCCCATCAGCTACGCATCTCTGCCTCGCCTTAGGGGCCGACTCACCCTACGCCGATGAACGTTGCGTAGGAAACCTTGCGCTTTCGGCGAGGAGGCTTTTCACCCCCTTTAACGCTACTCATGTCAGCATTCGCACTTCCGATACCTCCAGCGTCTCTCACGAGACACCTTCACAGGCTTACGGAACGCTCTCCTACCACGCACATTGCTGTGCATCCGCAGCTTCGGTAACTGGCTTAGCCCCGTTACATCTTCCGCGCAGGACGACTCGATCAGTGAGCTATTACGCTTTCTTTAAATGATGGCTGCTTCTAAGCCAACATCCTGACTGTTTTAGCCTTCCCACTTCGTTTCCCACTTAGCCAATTTTAGGGACCTTAGCTGGCGGTCTGGGTTGTTTCCCTCTTGTGTCCGGACGTTAGCACCCGGTGCACTGTCTCCCAAGCTGTACTCAACGGTATTCGGAGTTTGCAATGGTTTGGTAAGTCGCCATGACCCCCTAGCCATAACAGTGCTCTACCCCCGTCGGTAATACTTGAGGCACTACCTAAATAGTTTTCGGAGAGAACCAGCTATCTCCAGGTTTGTTTAGCCTTTCACCCCTATCCACAGCTCATCCGCTAGTTTTGCAACACTAGTCGGTTCGGACCTCCAGTGCGTGTTACCGCACCTTCATCCTGGCCATGGATAGATCACCTGGTTTCGGGTCTACACTCAGCGACTATTCGCCCTATTCGGACTCGATTTCTCTTCGGCTTCCCTATTCGGTTAACCTTGCCACTGAATGTAAGTCGCTGACCCATTATACAAAAGGTACGCCGTCACCTCTCGGCTCCGACTTTTTGTATGCATGCGGTTTCAGGATCTATTTCACTCCCCTCCCGGGGTTCTTTTCGCCTTTCCCTCACGGTACTTGTTCACTATCGGTCAATGATGAGTATTTAGCCTTGGAGGATGGTCCCCCCATCTTCAGACAGGATTACACGTGTCCCGCCCTACTTGTCGTACGCTCAGTTCCACACCCAGGTTTTTACATACGGGGCTATCACCCGCTATGGCCGGACTTTCCATTCCGTTTTGCTAACCCAAATGCTAAATCGTACAGGCTCCTGCGATTTCGCTCGCCACTACTTTCGCAATCTCGGTTGATGTCTTTTCCTCGAGCTACTGAGATGTTTCAGTTCACCCGGTTCGCCTCGCAACCCTATGTATTCAAGTTGCGATACCCCTAAGGGTGGGTTTCCCCATTCGGATATCTCCGGATCAAAGCTTATTTGCCAGCTCCCCGAAGCTTTTCGCAGGCTACCACGTCCTTCTTCGCCTATCATTGCCAAGGCATCCACCACATGCACTTAGTCACTTGACCCTATAACTTTGTAGTTACACGGCCAACGACTGATTTCTTTGAGTATTCGCGTTCTGCCGTATCCAATCGCACCTTCAGAATCCTAAAATCCTTCCAGCTCAATTAAATATCTGTTGACGCAATCAAAATGTTGACAACAGCACGGAAGCCGCATTTAGTTCCGGCCGCTACGCTTGACTTGGCTCTGGCCAAGTAAGCCTGCACCGAAACGCCTGCGGCGTTTTCTGTTGCCAACTCTGATTCGACTCTATGAATTGTTAAAGAACGACAGCCTCAAAAAAGAGAACTGGTGCAAACCAGCCTAACTCGCTTGCACCAGCACTCGACTTCCAACGCTTACCACCCCAAGCGATCTTGGAATGGTGGAGGATGACGGGATCGAACCGACGACCCCCTGCTTGCAAAGCAGGTGCTCTCCCAGCTGAGCTAATCCCCCAGGTATTTTGGTGGGCCTGGTTGGATTCGAACCAACGACCCCCGCCTTATCAAGACGGTGCTCTAACCGACTGAGCTACAGGCCCCAAGCATCTCTTCATGCCCGGACTAGCTGCCTGCCGCTTGCCGCTGCGCGACACACGCTCGCATCGCCCCGCGCACGTTGCTGCCTCGTTCATTCATCAACAGCCGATAAGCGTGAGCGCTCAAGTGCACCCACAGTGCAATTGCTTGAACTTTTTCTTAAGTAACAGAACGCAATTCCTCAGGTTTGACCCTGAAGCTGCGCTCCTCTGGTGTATTTCCAGAAAGGAGGTGATCCAGCCGCACCTTCCGATACGGCTACCTTGTTACGACTTCACCCCAGTCACGAACCCTGCCGTGGTAATCGCCCCCCTTGCGGTTAGGCTAACTACTTCTGGCAGAACCCGCTCCCATGGTGTGACGGGCGGTGTGTACAAGACCCGGGAACGTATTCACCGCGGCAAGCTGATCCGCGATTACTAGCGATTCCGACTTCACGCAGTCGAGTTGCAGACTGCGATCCGGACTACGACCGGTTTTCTGGGATTGGCTCCCCCTTGCGGGTTGGCAGCCCTCTGTACCGGCCATTGTATGACGTGTGTAGCCCTACCCATAAGGGCCATGAGGACCTGACGTCATCCCCACCTTCCTCCGGTTTGTCACCGGCAGTCTCATCAGAGTGCCCTTTCGTAGCAACTGATGACAAGGGTTGCGCTCGTTGCGGGACTTAACCCAACATCTCACGACACGAGCTGACGACGGCCATGCAGCACCTGTGCCCAGGTTCTCTTTCGAGCACTCCCAAATCTCTTCAGGATTCCTGGCATGTCAAGGGTAGGTAAGGTTTTTCGCGTTGCATCGAATTAAACCACATCATCCACCGCTTGTGCGGGTCCCCGTCAATTCCTTTGAGTTTCAACCTTGCGGCCGTACTCCCCAGGCGGTCAACTTCACGCGTTAGCTTCGTTACTGAGAAGAAACCCTCCCAACAACCAGTTGACATCGTTTAGGGCGTGGACTACCAGGGTATCTAATCCTGTTTGCTCCCCACGCTTTCGTGCATGAGCGTCAGTACAGGTCCAGGGAGCTGCCTTCGCCATCGGTGTTCCTCCGCATATCTACGCATTTCACTGCTACACGCGGAATTCCACTCCCCTCTACCGTACTCCAGCTATACAGTCACAAATGCAGTTCCCAGGTTGAGCCCGGGGATTTCACATCTGTCTTGTATAACCGCCTGCGCACGCTTTACGCCCAGTAATTCCGATTAACGCTCGCACCCTACGTATTACCGCGGCTGCTGGCACGTAGTTAGCCGGTGCTTATTCTTCAGGTACCGTCATCCCCCCAGGGTATTAGCCCAGGACATTTCTTCCCTGACAAAAGCGGTTTACAACCCGAAGGCCTTCTTCCCGCACGCGGCATGGCTGGATCAGGGTTGCCCCCATTGTCCAAAATTCCCCACTGCTGCCTCCCGTAGGAGTCTGGGCCGTGTCTCAGTCCCAGTGTGGCTGGTCGTCCTCTCAGACCAGCTACGGATCGCAGGCTTGGTAGGCCTTTACCCCACCAACTACCTAATCCGACATCGGCCGCTCCAATCGCGCGAGGCCTTTCGGTCCCCCGCTTTCACCCTCAGGTCGTATGCGGTATTAATCCGGGTTTCCCCGGGCTATCCCCCACGACTGGGCACGTTCCGATGCATTACTCACCCGTTCGCCACTCTCAAAGGGTTGCCCCTTCTACCGTTCGACTTGCATGTGTAAGGCATGCCGCCAGCGTTCAATCTGAGCCAGGATCAAACTCTTCAGTTCGATCTCTGCAATATGTTTCGCTCATTGAATTGAAGTGAACTTCACTTCATGAGCATTCAAGCACCACACCACAAGCTGCCTTGCGGCTTCAAACCCTTCTCAGAGCTCAGCACCCGAACGCCCACACTTATCGGCTGTCAATTTTTAAAGAGCATCGCCACAAACGTTCTCTGCCAAACCACCGGACCAACCACCTACAAGAGCAATCGGCCATGAAGTCTGCCGTTTGCAGCAGAGTCCGCGAGTATGACAGGTTTTTCTAGAGCCTGTCAACCCCAGGCCAAGCCTGAGGCGTTGCCTCGGGCACCATTCAGGCCCGGGCGAGCAGTCTAGCCCACTTCAGGGGCGCTGCGCCAGCGCGATTCAACGAGCCGCGCGGAACACCCGGGCAGCAGCCTGCTCCGGGTGCTCATCAGACAGCACCGCCTGCAGGTGCTGCTCGAGGTGGCGGGTGTCAGAACGGAGCACGCGCTGCTTGACCTCAGCGATGCGTGAGGGGTGCATGGAAAAGCTGCGCAGTCCCATGGCCAGCAACACCTCAGTAAACACCGGGTCACCGGCCATCTCGCCGCACACGCTCACTGACTTGCCCAGGCGGCGCCCACAGTCGATGGTTGCAGCAACGAGCTGCAACACCGCAGGGTGCCAGGGGTCGTACAAGTGCGCCACCTGTTCGTCGGCCCGGTCGATAGCTAAGGTGTATTGAATCAAGTCGTTCGTGCCGATCGACAGGAAGTCAAAGTGCGGCGCGAACAGCGGGATCATGATGGCCGTGGCGGGAATCTCCACCATGACACCCACCTCGGCATCGGTGAAAGGTATCCCCGCATCGTTGAGCTGCCGCTTGGCCAGCGCGATCTGCGCCAGGGTTTGCCGAACCTCATTGAGATGCCCCACCATAGGCACCAGGATGCGCACCTTTCCATAGGCAGTGGCCCGAAGGATAGCGCGCAACTGCTGCAAGAACATGTCCGGCTCTGACAGGCTCCAACGAATGGCCCGCAGCCCGAGAGCAGGATTGAGCACATGCTCGTGGCGAAGCTCGTGGATGCTCATGCGGTCCAAGGGCTTGTCGGCTCCCACATCCACGGTACGGATGGTCATGGGCAGCCCCTGCATATCCTGCACAGCTGAGCGGTAGCACTCAAACTGTTCATCCTCGGAAGGCAAGTGCCCGTCACGGTTCATGAAAAGGAACTCGGTCCTGAACAGGCCCACACCGACGGCGCCAGCTTGCGTGGCCACTTGAGCATCACGGGGCATCTCAATATTGGCCTGCAATTCCACCCGCTGGCCATCCAGGGTGACAGCCGGCGTGTTGCGCAAGCGATGCAAGCGCGCACGTTCGAGCTCGCTTTGGCGTTGGCGGAATCGGTACTCCTCCAGCACGATGGGCGGCGGATTGATGATCACCACACCGGCGTCGCCGTCAATAACCACCTGATCGTCTTGCCGAATCAAGCGGCTGGCCTCACGCGCACCGACCACGGCGGGTATGTCCATGCTGCGGGCTACGATCGCCGTGTGCGAGGTTTTCCCGCCAACATCGGTCACAAATCCGGCAAACACGCTGCGCTTGAACTGCAGCATGTCGGCCGGCGCAATGTCGTTAGCCACCAGGATCAGCGGCTCTTCACCGCCAAAGCCATGCTGCACAGTGCGATCGGCAGCGGCTGTCTGCCCCGCGGCTGAACGCTGCAAGGCTCGCAAGAGCCGCTCCACAACCTGTTCAATGTCAGCCTTACGCTCGCGCAGGTACTCATCCTCCATCTCGTCGAACTGACGGGACAGCACTTCAAGCTGCGCCGAAAGTGCCCACTCGGCGTTGTAGTGTCGATCGCGTACCCACTGCTTGGTTGCCGCGATCATGGTCTCGTCGTGCAGCAGCATCAGGTGCACATCGAGCAGGGCATTGAGCTCCCCGGGCGCATCGCTGGGCATGTCACGCTGGAGGGCCTGAAGCTCGCCGGCTACTTCGTCACGCGCACGGCGCAAACGATCGACCTCCAAATCCAGTTGGGCTTCTTCCACGAAGTAGTGGGCCACATCCATGCGGCTGGACGCGATCAGCACAGCGCGGCCTATGGCGACACCCTTGGAGACCGCTAAACCAAAAACTTGGATGCTCATGGCGTGCTGTACTGGGCGCTCATTGGCCCTCGCCAAACTTGTCGTTGATCAAGGCCCCCAGAGCGTCCAGGGCCTGCTGCTCATCAGGCCCATCGCACTCGATTTCGACCTCTGCGCCCAAACCGGCAGCCAGCATCATCACACCCATGATGCTCTTGGCGTTGATCCGCCTGTCGTTGCGGCTCAAGTGGACCGAACAAGCAAAGGAGCCCGCCAGCTTGGTCAGCTTGGCCGATGCCCGCGCGTGCAGGCCCAATTGGTTACTGATCGCAATGACGGTCTTGACCATGATGGGCTCTTGAGTCCTGGTACTGCGGCGCACGGGCTTCCACCGGCATCACCCCCTGCGTGGCGCCACTCATAGCGCGCTCGGCCAAACCTTCGGCACCCTCCTGCTCGTAGCACAGCACGCGCCATAACATCGGAACATTCACGCCCGTGACGACGCGAATGCGCCGTTGATCGGTCAACCTTTGCGCCACATTGCAGGGCGTGGCGCCAAACACATCGGTCAGCACCAAGACCTCTGTCTGCGGCATTGCACCCAGCAGAGCTCTGGCCTGCTCTTCGACTTGAGCTGGCGCCATACCGGGTGCGACATCCAACGCGCTTAGGCGAGCAGCGCAGTCCGGGTAGACATGCTCGGCCACGCTGCGCAGAGCCGAAGCAAGCGGCGCGTGGGCGATCAGGAGCACGGCGGTGTTGTTCATACAGCTCAGCAGTTGGCAGTCCTATTCTGCACCCTTGGAGGCCATGCCGGACTGGCCAGAACGTTCCCGGGTTGAGCCCATCCACAGGAACCACCAATAGCAAAGGCCACAACCGGTGGCCAACACAGCAAAGGCACTTTGGAAGGCAGCCACGCGGGCCCAGCCCTGGGTCACCAGGACATCGATGACCAGCCCCAAGCCCCACTGAACGCTGAACACGCCCAAAAAGATGATCAGGTTGAAGGCCGAAAGGGCCCGCCCCACCAAGTGGGCTGCAAAGGCCTGACCAACCGTCGCTTGCGACAAGGACAACAGCACACAGGACACACACCACAGGGCCAACATCGCGGGCCCGGCCGAGGAGCCCATGGCCGCCACAGCAAACAACAAAGCTGTGCTCACCGGGCTGGCCCAGCGAATCAATCGTTCGGCCCCCCAACCCCTGGTGGACAAGCGGGGCACCAAAGCCCCAAGGCTGGCGAACGCGACCAGCATCGCCAAGTTGACCCAAAATAGGCCGCGGGCGCTGCTGGCAGCGTCCAATCCACTGACCTGGTTGAACCATGGCCCTGCCCACAAGGCCTGCACCGCCACCAAGCCACCGTAGTGCCAAAAGCCCATGGGCGCAAAGCGCAAGAAGACGGGATGGCGGCAAATATGGCCATACCCCGCGAACCCACCTGACGCCGTAGGCGGGGCGGCCGTTTGCGCGCTAGCGTCTGCGGGCACCACCCACCAAATGAAAGCCGCGCATGCGGCAATGCCGACAGCCGATAGCCAGAACAGGCCTCTCCAGCCCACCAACGGCAGCAAGGCGTGCACAGGAACGGTGGACATCAGCATGCCCAACGAACCCGTCATCAGCATCCAGGAGGACGCCCGCAATTGCATCTCTGGGCTGTAGGCATGTCGAAAGCTGGTGAGCGCAGCCATCAGGCCGGCTGACAAGCCCACGCCCGTCAAGGCACGCGCCACCAGCAAGGCTTCAAAGCTTTGCGCCATCGCAAAGGCTGCACAGGCCAACACGGCCACGGCCATCATGCACACCAGCACCCGCTTGGGGCCGAAGCGGTCCAGGGCAGCCCCCAGCGGCAGCTGGGTGCTGGCAAACCCGGCGAAAAATACGCCAGCCAGCAAACCCAGATCAGCAGCGCCCAGGCCCAACTCGACGCTGAACTGTGGGGCCAATGTGGCCGCCACCGCCCTTAGCAGGGCTGAGAAAAAATAGCCAAAAGCAAAAGGCAGGAACAACAGGACTGGCCGCTTCACCGCTGTATCCTCAGCTGCCCAAAAAAGTTCTCCAGCGCCGCTTCGTCAAGTCGGGACCCATGCGCGCTAATCTGCGCCAAGCCTTGCGGTGTGGCCACAAACAGGGCCATCGTGTGGGTGGCCGCAGCACCGGGGGCGGCGCGGATATGCCTCGTCCATTGCGCCTGTAGCCCCTGCGGCAACTTGATGCCCACCGGTGCAGCCTGCTCGCCTTCTACAGGCCCCCAACGGAGCAGCGCCGAGTGGGCCAAGTCTTGTACCCGTTGTTCGTTCAAATCCACATCCACCAACGCCGAGGCCTGGTCATCGGCAGGGTGCAAGGCTAAAGCGGCAAATGTCATGCCGCCCGCATCACAAGCGAGCAGGACAGCCGACCAGGGCTTTCCCTGCACCTCCACCGTTCGCTCTTGGCTTTGCGGCTTGCAAGGAAACAGCATCGACAGCCCTGCGCCGGGCAGGCGCGCATCACGCCAGTCCAAGGCGGGCGAACAGGCCCCTAAGGGCAGCAGCATCGCGACACAGCCGATCAGACGCCGCACGATGGGACTGAACCTGGCGAACGAGTACCCGCTGAAGAGGCTTGTCAAGCATCTGGGCATCAGTCCATTATCACGACAGACCAGCAGGGTCGGTCGCACAGCCTGCGGGCACGTGAAGCGCCGCACCGATAATTCACGCATGAAGCATGGGATCAAACATCCTTCCCGGCGCGTTTGGCTGCGATCTGGCGCGGCATTGAGCCTGAGTGCTGCAGCCAGCGCCTGCGGACTGTTGGGCGCTTGCGTGCGGCGCGACCCTGCGCCCGATGCGGCCTTCGTCCGCCTTGACGGCAGTGCATCGCGCATCGCCGCGCTTCGGGGCAAGGTGGTGCTGGTGAACTTCTGGGCCACCAGCTGCGCCAGCTGTGTGGCTGAAATGCCTAGCCTGATCGACACCCACCGGCGTTTCAACGCACGCGGCTTCGAAACCTTGGCGGTGGCCATGAGCTACGACCCACCGGCCTACGTCTCGAACTTCGCACAGCGCCGCGAACTGCCCTTCTGGGTGGCCATCGACAACACCGGCGCTATCGCCAGAGCCTTCGGTGATATTCGGCTGACACCCACCACGTTTTTGATCGACAAGCGCGGCAGCGTCGTTAAGCGTTATGTGGGCGCACCTGACTTCAAGGCGCTCAACGCCTTGGTCGAAGAGCTCTTGGCCGAGTCTTGAGCGCCTTGGCAAGGCCAGCGCCTAGGGCGCGCAGCAGGCCTCAGGCCAAACCGGCTGCATGGGCCTGTTGGTCGGCGTGGTACGAACTGCGAACCATGGCACCCACGGCAGCGTGGTTGAAGCCCATCTCATAGGCGGCCGCTTCAAAGCTTTTGAAGACATCGGGGTGCACATAGCGCCGCACCGGCAGATGGTGAGCGGAAGGCGCGAGGTACTGCCCAATGGTCAGCATGTCCACATCGTGGGCCCGCAGGTCCTTCATCACCTGCATGATTTCCTCATCGGTTTCACCCAAGCCGACCATGATGCCGCTCTTGGTGGGCACTTCCGGGTGCAGCGCCTTGAACTTCTTGAGCAGGTTCAGGCTGAATGCGTAATCGCTGCCCGGACGCGCTTGCTTATACAGACGCGGCACCGTTTCTAGGTTGTGGTTCATCACATCCGGCGGGGCTTCCTTGAGGATGCCCAGGGCGCGATCGTCTCGGCCGCGGAAATCAGGCACCAGAATCTCAATGCGCGTGGCCGGAGAGAGCTCGCGGGTGCGCAAGATGCAGTCCACAAAGTGCCCGGCTCCGCCATCGCGCAGGTCGTCACGGTCAACGCTGGTGATGACCACATAGCTCAGCTTGAGCGCCGCGATGGTCTTGGCCAGGTTCACCGGCTCGTCGGCATCCAACGGATCGGGCCGGCCGTGACCCACATCGCAGAAGGGGCAGCGGCGGGTGCACTTGTCACCCATGATCATGAAGGTCGCGGTGCCTTTACCGAAGCACTCACCGATGTTGGGGCAAGAGGCTTCCTCACACACTGTATGCAGCTTGTGCTGGCGCAGAATCTGCTTGATTTCATAGAAGCGGGTACTGGGACTGCCCGCCTTGACGCGGATCCACTCGGGCTTGCGCAGCACCTCGGCCGGCACCACCTTGATCGGGATGCGGGCAGTCTTGGCCTGCGACTTCTGCTTGGCCGTGGCGTCGTAGGTGTCGGCGGCAGCGGCTTGGCGCACAGTGTTGGGCGTGTCGGTGCGAATCATGGTCGGATTGTCGCGCGAAGGACGCCTTTGTGCCTCAGGGCTCAAGGTGGGCCTGAATGCATTCTGCCCAGCGTCGGGCTACCTGGTCCCACTTGGCCTGCACCCCGCAGAACGCCAAGTCCACAGTGCGCAGACCCTCATAGCCACAGGGGTTTATGCGGGAGTAGGGCTCCAAGTCCATGGCCACATTCAGCGCCGCCCCGTGGTATGCGCAGTGCCGTGTGACCTTGACGCCTAGGGCGGCAATCTTGCCCAGGCCTCTAAAGGGGTCGGCAGAAGGCTGCGGGCCGGTGAGGGCTGCGTGCGATGCTGGGGCATCCAGCCGCACATAGATGCCCGGCGCCCCGGCTACCCGGTGGCCCGTGATGCCCAGGTCGCCCAGCACAGCCAGGATGCTGGCTTCCAATCGAAACACATACTCCTTGACGCGCAGGCCCCTGCGGCGAAGGTCGACCAAGGGGTAGGCCACGACCTGGCCGGGACCGTGATAGGTCACCTGCCCACCCCGGTTGGTGCGCAACACCGCGATGTCACCGGCGGCCAAGACATGGTGGCTGCGGCCGGCCAGACCCTGGGTGTAGACCGGATCGTGTTCCACCAGCCACAGTTCATCGGGCGCATCAATTGATCGCGACTCGCTGTAGGCCTGCATCTCTGCCAGCACGGGTGCGCAGGGGCGGCGGCCCAGGTGGCGGATCTTCATGCGCCGGGCTGATTTACAGCACCACCTTGACCATGGGGTGGGTGGACAAGGTGCGGTAGAGCTCATCGAGCTGCTCACGGCTGGTGGCCTGGATGATGATCGTCAAACCCAGGTAGTTGCCACTGCTGCTGGCTCTTCGCTCCACCGTCGAAGGGTTGAAGCTGGGGTCGAAGTGCAGGGCCACCGCTACGATGGCCTCTTCAAACCCAGCCACCTGTGCGCCCATGACTTTGATCGGAAAGGCGCAGGGATACTCGATGAGGCTTTCTGGTCCGGGCGCTGAGTGGGGTGGGCGTTCCATTGGCTTAATCGCCTTATTGGATCCAAAGACGCAAAGCGTCCCAGGTGCGGCCTACGATCCCGGCCTCGGGCACTGCCTCCATCACCACCAGGGGCACCTCGGCCACAGCGGCACCGCCGGCAGCGATGACCTTGACCGTGCCCACACGCTGGCCCTTGCTCAGTGGGGCGACAAGGGGTTCGGTGCGCTGAAGCTCGGTACGCAACTTGTCGGCCTCGCCGCGCGGCACATTCACCACCACACCACCAACAGCGCCCAAGCGTGCCTCTTTGGCCACCCCTTTCCATACAACGGTGGTGACCACGGGCTTGTCGACTTCAAACAGGCGAACCGCATCCCAGGTGGTGTAGCCCCAGTTGAGCAGCTTTTGGCTTTCAACGGCCCTGGATTCGCGGGAAGCAGTACCCATGACCACCGACAGCAGCCGGCGTTTGCCACCGGGGAAGTTGCGCTGCGCCGAGGCCACCAGACAGTAGCCCGCTGCATCGGTGTAGCCTGTCTTCATACCGTCAACCGTAGGGTCGCGGCGCAGCAGCAGGTTGCGATTGTCCTGGCGGATCTTGTTGAAGGTGTACTCGCGCACCGAGTAGTACCGGTAAAAGTCGGGGAAGTCGCGAATGATGCGTGAGGCGATCATCGCCACATCGCGCGCGCTGCTGCGGTGGCCCGCTTCGGTCATGCCCGTAACGTTTTTGAAGATGGTGTTCGTCAGGCCGAAGGCTTGCGCCTGGCGGTTCATCATCGCCACGAAGCCCTCGAGCGACCCGCCTACCGCCTCGGCCAAGGCCACCGAGGCATCGTTTCCAGACTGAACAATCAGGCCGTGCAACAGTTCGTCCACCGTGGGTGTCATGGTGGTGTCGATAAACATGAGCGACGGGTCGCCCTTACGCTCGCCCCAGGCGCGCTTGCTTACCGACAAGCGTTGGTCTAGCGACAACTTCTTGTCCTTGATGGCCTGAAAGCTCAGATAGGCCGTCATCAATTTGGTCAAGGAAGCCGGGTCGGAAGGCGTGTCGGCATCGCGCTCGGCCAAGGTTTGGCCGGTGGTGATGTCGATCAAGATGTACTGGCGCGCGGCCACTTCGGGGGGCTGCGGGGCCTGCGCCCGCGCATCGGGGCTCATCAGACCCAAGCCTTGCGTGCTGAGCAAAACAGCCAGGGCCGGTGCCAGGCTCATGGCCAGCAGTTGTCGGCTGGATTTGAAATGCAGTGGCATGGAGTGGTTGAATTGGCTCAGCTGGAGTTGACCAAGGCTGCGGGGTCCAGGGCCCGCAGCACCACCGACTTCAGCAGGGGAAGTTGTCCGTGAAAGAAGTGGCCCACCCCGGGCAACACCGTCACGGGCAGATTTTGAGAGCCGGCCCAATCAAGGGTGGACTCAAGGGGGACCACTTCATCGGCTTGCCCGTGCACCACCAGGGTATTCGGCGCGACTGGCGGCAGGGCGAAGTTGGCCGTGGCAGGCCCCACCAAAACCAGTCGCCGAGGCGCGCGGCCATCTCGAGCCAAGCGCTGCGCCAGCTGGGCTGCAACAAAGCCCCCGAATGAAAAGCCCGCCAACAACAAGGGCTCTTGGGGCTCGGCTACGGCCAGCAGTGCCTGCTGGGCATCGTCTGTCTCACCCCGGCCTTCGTCCCAGACGCCTTCAGACTGGCCTACACCACGGTAGTTCAGGCGAAGGCTGCGCCAGCCCAACTGCACGAAGGCGCGGGCCAGGGTCTGCACAACCTTGTTGTCCAGGGTGCCCCCGTGCAGAGGGTGCGGATGGCAGACCAGCGCCAAACCCAGTGGCTTGGTGGGCAGCGCAGGCGCATCCATGGCGACTTCGAGCCGGCCACAGGGGCCGGCCAAGACGCAGCGCTCGGTGTGTGCGTTCACCCGAACCGCCCTTCAGCGGCCCACATCGGGTGCCAGCATCAGGCGTTCCACAGCCTGTCCCTTGACCAGGTGCTGGTCGACGATCTCGTCGATGTCGCTGGGATCTACGAAGCTGTACCAGGTACCCTCGGGGTACACCACGGCCACCGGCCCACCGGCGCACCGGTCCAGGCAGCCGGCCTTGTTCACCCGTACCCCGCCGGGCCCATTCAGGCCCAAGGCCTTGACACGGGCCTTGCAGTGGTCGAAGGCCTCTTGCGCGGCGTGCTGGGCGCAACAGGCTTGCCCGTGGTCGCGCTGGTTCAGGCAAAAAAACACGTGGTGCTTGTAGTAGCTCATGTGCAAATTGTAGGCAGGCAGGCCCTGGCGGCGATTCACCGTTGCAAGTGCTACGGGCTGGCCAGACGTTTCATGAGCCAGCCCATGGCCAGGTAGGGCCATAGCCAAGCCACCCACAACGCCAGGCCATGAAACCGGATGAAGCGACCCTGCTCCCACGCCTGCAAGTTCAACGCGTGATAGGCACCCATAGGCATCTGCGCGCCCAGCACCACTGCCACGGCCAAGACCAGCAAGGCCAGAGCCGCGCACCAACGCCGGGGCAGCCACACGAAGGGCAAAGCCAAGGGAATGCACAGCAAACAAGCCAGCATTGCCCCAGCGGTCAACCATGACAGCGCATGCCCAGGGCCAAAGTTGAGTGCAGTGGATAAGGTCAGCGACACCAGTGCCAGCGCGGCCATGGTCAACATGGGTACAAGTCGGCGCAGGCCCGGCGACATGGCCGTGCAACACAAGGCCAGTGGTGACAAGGCACCCAAAGCCATAGCCAAGATTTGCGCAGGGGTTGAAGGCGGCTTGTGGTTGATCGCCAAGGCCATTGGGTCCACGTCCACCTCCAGCCCCCAGGCGCTCAGTGGAAGCTGACCCAAGACCCACAGAAACAGCGTCTGAATCTCGTCCCAGCACTGGCCCAGCCCGAATGGCAGGGTCGAAGGCGCCAGCAGGGCCACCGGCCACAAGCACAACAGGACGAGCGCTCCGGCACTCTCCCCGGCAAACCAACGGTCTCGCATGGTGCGCAAACGCTGCAACCAGCCCCAATGGTGCAAAGCGCAGGCCATGACAGCGCCCGCCGCAGCACCCACGGTGTTACCCACCCAGTCCTTGAGCGACGGCACGCGCCGCGGCAGCAGCATCTGCAGCAACTCCATCGAGTACGACAACACAGCCGGCAGGGCCATGCCCAACACCAGGGCTAGCCAAGGGCTCAGGCCGCTGCGCAGCAAGGCCACGGTGACCACCAAACCCACCGGGACATAGCCCAGCAGGTTGAGCCACTCGTCAGCGCGGTCACGCCATTGCGGCCAGGGCAACTGCCAGCCTGTGGCCCAGTCCGCCCCGGCGGGCCAACGCCAACCCTCAAAGGGGTATAGGCTGGCATAGGCCACCAACAGCACCATGCACCCCGCCACCAAGATCGACAGGCTTCGCTGGCCCGGCCCCCCAGTGACAAATTGGTCCCTTTCAGCCCAAACGCGGCCGGTACGTGAAGACCGATTCAAGGGGCCACCGTCTGATCAAGGCAAAAGCTCAGCAAGATCGGGGAGGCTAGAAGGGCTTGACCACCACCAACACGACGATGGCGGCAAACATCAGCACCGAGGCTTCATTGAATACCCGAAACCAAGTGTGGGAACGGGTGTTGTGCCCCTGCAGGAAACTGCTCAACAGGCGGGCGCATACATGGTGGTAGACCCCCACCGCCAACACCAGGGCCAGCTTGGCGTGCATCCAGCCACTGCCAGGCCCACGGCCAATGCCCACCACCACCCATAACCACAAACCGGACAACAAAGCCGGCACCATCAGGATGGTGGAAAAGCGCAAGAGCTTGCGCGCCATCAGCAACAGGCGCTCGCGCTCGGCCGTGCTGTGCGGCTCCACCATGGCCAGGTTGACGAACAGACGCGGCAGGTAGAACAGGCCCGCAAACCAGCTGGCCACGAAGATGATGTGCAGGGCCTTGACCCAGAGGTAGGAGGCGCTCATATACCCATTATCGCGAGCCCTGTCGCCCAGGCATAAATTGCGCGGACTGCGCCCAGTCCTGCCTTCAGAAAGAAAAAATCCGCTAAGCGCGAACGCTTGGCAGGCTGACAGCTTCAGGCTTGATGCTGTCGCCTTGGTGGCCTAGGCTAAATCTGCAGTGCTCAACTTCTGAGGCCCAAAAAAAAGGGCCCCGACGGATCGGTGCCCTTGGCTTAACCCCCCCCCGCCAGCTTACGCCGACAGGGGTGTGTGGAGGCGGTCAGGTCGCCTGAGTGTTGATGTCTCCCGTGATCCTCGGGTAGCGCACATGCTCAATGAGCTCTTGGATCTCAGCCTTGGGAGCCGGCGTGAACAGGCTCACCAGGATAATCACCGCAAAGCCCACGGGCACGCCGAACAAACCTGCCGAGATCGGCAGCACGCCGTACCAAAGGTCCACCGGCTGGGTCACACCGAAGATGGTGCGCATCCAGGCATGGTTGGTGGCCATGTAGTACAGGGTGACGCCGAAGCCGGCGATCATGCCCAGCACCGCGCCCGCAGAGGTGGCACGCTTCCAGAAGATGCCCAAGACCAGTGCCGGGAAGAAGCCCGCAGCCGCGAACGAGAACGCCGCCGAGACCAAGAACAGGATGTCAGCCTGCTTGGTCACGTAGACGGTGTACGCGGTGTAGGCCGCTGCCAGGGCCACCACCAACAGCAGGGCCTTGGAGATGGACACGCGGCGGGCGGTGGAGGCGTTGGGGTCGATCATCTTGTAGTAAAGGTCGTGCGACAGCGCGTTGGCGATGGTCAGCAACAGGCCGTCGGCGGTCGACAGCGCGGCAGCCAGGCCACCGGCGGCCACCATGCCCGAGATTACGTAGGGCAGGCCCCCGATCTCAGGCGTGGCCAACACGATGATGTCGCCACCGATGCGAAGCTCACCCAACTGAAAGATGTTGTCCTTGTTGATATCGGCCACGGACAACAACGTCGGATCGACCTTAGCCCAGTTGCCGATCCACACCGGTAACTTATCAAACGGCAAGCCCACAAGGTTATTCAAGACCTCGTACTTGACCAGCACGGCCAGTGCAGGCGCGGTGAAGTACAGCAAGAAGATGAAGAACAGCGACCAGGTCACCGACTCTCGTGCTTCCTTCACCGATGGCGTGGTGTAGTAGCGCATCAAGATGTGCGGTAGCGCTGCCGTACCCACCATCAGGCAGAAGACCAGGGCCATGAAGTTCAGCCGAGACTCGTTGAAGGTCTTTTGTGCCTTCGCATCCCCATTGGGGTCGCCCGCGTACACCGTGGCATGGCCGGGCATGCCAGCCAAGGGCCTGGCACGTGCCTCGTTGGAGGTCTTGGCTGCGGTGTAGGCCTTCTTCGCATCAGCCTCGGTAGCCGGCAGGGCATCAAGCGCCTTCTGGGCGGCCTGGATGTCGGCCGCCGGCGCGTTGGCTTCATTCAGGTCCGCCAGCTTCTTCTCGGCGGCTTGTTTATCCGCTGACATGGCAGCCGGCACATCCTTGAGCTTCTCAGTGGCGGCATCAGCACGCGCCTTGAAAATGGCGATGACTTCCTTTTCCTTGGGGTCTTCGCGCAGCTGCTTCTCGCGCTCGGTCACCTTGGCCAACTGCTGCCCATAGATCACCTGGGGCACGGGCACACCGGTCTGCTTCACCGACAACCAGATCACGGGGATCAGGTAAGCGATGATCAGGATGATGTACTGAGCCACCTGGGTCCAGGTCACCGCACGCATGCCACCCAGGAACGAGCACACCAAGATGCCGCCCAGACCCAAGAAGATGCCCAGGCCGAAGTCCACACCGGTCAGACGCGTGGTGATCAGGCCCACGCCATAGATCTGCGCCACCACGTAAACGAAGGAGCAGACGATGGCGATGATGATGCCCACCAGGCGTGCCAGGTTACCGCCGTAGCGAGCACCCAGGAAGTCGGGAATAGTGAACTGGCCGAACTTGCGCAAGTAGGGCGCCAGGAATAGAGCCACGAGGCAGTAGCCGCCGGTCCAACCCATGATGAAGGCCAAGCCTCCGTAGCCGGTAAGGTACAGGGTGCCGGCCATACCAATAAACGACGCAGCCGACATCCAGTCGGCGCCGGTGGCCATGCCGTTATAAACGGCAGGCACACGGCGGCCGGCCACGTAGTATTCCGACGCATCGTTGGTGCGGCTCATCACGCCGATGCCCCCGTACAGCAAGATGGTGGCCAACAGGAAGATGAAGCCGATGTAGTTACGCGGCAGGCCCATCTGTTCGAGGATGGCCAGCAACACGATGAACACCAAGAAGCCCCCGGTGTACCAAGAGTACACCTTGTTGAGCTGTTGCTTGAAGGCTTTGTTGGAGCCTGCCGGGGCAGCGCCCCCGGCCTCAGGTGCGAGTCCAGCCATGTTTATTCCTCCTCCTCAGCCACGCCATGCTCAGCGTCGAGCTCGTTCATGCGCTTGGCGTAGTACCAAATGATCAGGCAGTACACGATGAGCGCGCCTTGCGCCCCTATGTAAAAGCTCAACGGCCAGCCGAAAAAATTGATTGATGCCAGATCCCTGGCAAAGAACGCCATGACGTAGGTCACCACAAACCAGATTGCCAACAGGACTGCGGTCAGCCTGAGGGTCTTCTGCCAGTAGCGCCGGTGAATTTCCGTCACTTCCATGAGCAAGACTCCTGTCTCCAACTACCCCAACGGGGGGCTCCGATTCTGTGTACACACCCAGGCCCCGAGGGGGCCACCATAACCAGCGGGGGTGTCTTCCGCTCTTCGCGGCCATCGAAGGAGATCAGCGGGTACCAACGCCCTTCGATGACCCGATTCCGGTTTCGCGCCTCAATTGTGCAGCCACCTTGGGCTCAAAGCCCTCCAAGCGACGAATCACACGCGCGGCCTCATCGAGCTGCCCCAAATCCGCATGGGCCCGGGCCAACTGATACCAACCAAAGGGGCTCATCGGCTGCATCTCGGTGTTGCGCTTGAGCGCGGCAATGGCTTCTTCCAGCCGCTGCTGCCGAATAAGCGCCAAACCAAGCCCATACCAGGCTCGGTCGATAGACGGCTCCAACTCGATGGCCTTGCGAAAGGCTTGCTCGGCTTCCTGCGCCTGTTCCTGCTGTTCCAACACGAAGGCCAGGTTGAACCAGGCGGCACCCGATGAAGGCGTCAAGGTGACCAGCCGGCGCAGGTGCTGCACCGCTCGGTGCAGCCGCCCAGCGGCAGCCTCAATATTGGCCAAACTTTGAAGCACATAGCCATCCTGAGGCCAGCGTGCCAGCATGTCCTGAAAGGTATCCAGCGCCTGCTGCTGCATGCCCAAGAACAAGAAGGCACGGCCGCGCCACTTGAGCATGAAGAAATCCAGGCTGCAGACGTTGCGTGCTGTGGTGCTCATCGGCGTGTTCATTGGCACAGGCCCTGCAAGGGATTGGCGCGGCACAGCTGCACCTTCTCAGACAAGGCGAAAAACCACACCCAACAGAGCAGGATGAAGGTCAACAGGGGAATGTGGCGGTCAACCACCAGCGCAGGCGTGACGCGGCGCACCAGGCTGGTGAAGGGGTTGGTTAGCATCGACAGGGCTTGATAGAAGAGATTTTGCTCGCGCTTTTGGCCCGCCAACAGGCCCAAGAGCCACCGCCCAGCCAAGCCGAACAGGGCAATTTCCGCTATGAGTTTAAAACAAGACGCAACGAGCAACATGATTGGCGAAATGTATGGGACATGATGCTTGCCCGGGGAACTTGCCCGAAGCCGGGTTTTTCGCACTTCTTTTTAAACCGTAGCACAGGGCTTACCCTCACCCATAACATCTTGTGCAGGGGTGTCAATTAGAAATGACACTTCGCGGCTGCTGCAACGGCCACACAATGCAGGCTCGAGCCGTCGTACCAGACGATGCTGCTGACCGCGGGTCGCTGAGCCGGCGTCCGTTGAAGGAGGTCTCATGGCCCAACATCTGCCGCCCCCCTACCCAACCTCGCGCCCCCGACGCCTGCGCCGCGATGCAGCCATCCGAGCCCTTGTGCGCGAGCACCACATCCACGCCTCCAATCTGATCCTACCGGTCTTCATCTTGGAAGGTCTTAAGCAAGTGCAAGACGTGGGCAGCATGCCTGGCGTGCAGCGCCTATCGGTGGACCAATTGCTGCCCGTGGCTGAAGATTGCGTGCGGCTGGGCATCCCGGTGCTGGCCCTGTTCCCGGTGATTGATCAGTCGCTCAAGACCCCGGACGGGCGGGAGGCCTGCAACCCGCAGGGCCTGGTGCCCCGTGCGGTGCGCGAACTCAAGGCAAGCTTCCCGCAACTCGCGGTGCTCACCGACGTGGCTCTGGACCCCTACACCAGCCATGGCCAAGACGGGCTGCTGGACGACAGCGGCTACATCCTCAACGACCCCACGGTGGCGGTGTTGCGCGAACAGGCCCTGGTGCAGGCCGCCGCGGGCGTGGACATCGTGGCGCCCAGCGACATGATGGACGGACGCATCGGCGCCATCCGCGCCGCCTTGGAATCACAAGGCCAAGTGCACACCAAGATCATGGCCTACAGCGCCAAATACGCCAGCGCGTTCTACGGTCCCTTCCGAGACGCAGTGGGTTCAGCCAAAAATCTGGGCAAGAGCGACAAAAAGGTCTACCAGATGGACCCGGCCAACACCGATGAGGCGTTGCGCGAAGTAGCCCTGGACATCGCCGAAGGAGCCGACATGGTGATGGTCAAGCCCGGCATGCCGTATCTGGACATCGTGCGCCGGGTCAAGGACGAGTTTCGGGTGCCCACCTTCGCCTACCAGGTCAGCGGTGAATACGCGATGCTCAAGGCCGCCGCGGCCAACGGCTGGCTGGACCATGACGCAGTGATGATGGAAAGCCTATTGGCCTTTCGGCGAGCTGGCGCAGACGGTGTCTTGACCTACTTTGCGCGCGACGTCGCCCGGCTGTTGAAGGCCGCCTAGCGACCTGAGTCTTTAGGCCATTCAGCCTGTGGCACCCGCGAATCAGCCGCCTGCGCGGCGCTGCGGCGCGTAGGGGTCGGGCACGCCCAGTGTGGCCAGGATAAACGCCTCCAAGACCTGCATATCGGCAGCCTCAGTGTCGTCCTCGTGATCCCAGCCCTGCGCATGCAGCGCGCCGTGCACCAGCAGGTGCGCGTAGTGGTGCTCCAGGCTCAAGTCCTGAGCCTTGGCCTCACGCTCCACCACCGGCGCACACAAAACCAAGTCGGCCAACACCGGCGTTTGGTTGGCATAGTCAAAGGTCAGCACATTGGTGGCGTAGTCTTGGCCGCGAAAGTCGAAGTTCAGCGCGCGGCCCTCATCGGTATCCACGATACGCACCGTGATCTCCGCCGGCCCGTCCAAGGCGGCGGCCAGGCAGCGGCGCACGAAGTGACGGCTCAACACCTGGCGGTGGCGCCGGTCGGCTTGCTGCAGAGACAAGCTCAGCATCTGGGCTCCAGCACTCAACACCCACCGCGGCCGGCTGCGCCACGAACCGCAGAATGCCCACGGGCCTCTTCGTAGGCCTGCACAATTTTGGTCACCAAGGGGTGGCGAACCACATCAGATGCGGTGAATTCGGTGAAAGCAATGCCCTCGACCTTGCGCAGCACCTGCCAGGCGTCAAGCAGGCCGCTGGTGATACCCCGTGGCAGGTCCACCTGGCTGGTGTCGCCGGTGATCACTGCCTTGGAGCCAAAACCGATCCGGGTAAGAAACATCTTCATCTGCTCAGGCGTGGTGTTCTGCGCCTCGTCCAAGATAACAAAAGCATGGTTGAGGGTTCGCCCGCGCATGAAGGCAAGCGGCGCAATCTCCAACAAGCCTTTTTCGAAGGCCCGGGCCACCCGGTCAAAGCCCATCAACTCATATAGGGCGTCATACAGCGGCCGCAGGTAGGGATCGACCTTCTGAGCCAGGTCGCCGGGCAAAAAGCCCAGCCGCTCGCCGGCCTCCACGGCCGGGCGGGTCAGCAGCACGCGCTGCACCTGGTGGCGCTCCAAGGCGTCCACGGCGCAGGCCACGGCCAAGAATGTTTTGCCGGTGCCGGCAGGGCCTACGCCGAGGGTGAGGTCATGCGACAGGATCTGGCGCATGTACTCCACCTGGGCGGCGGTACGGCCCTGAAGGTCCGCTCGCCGGGTGTGCACAACCGGCTGCACGCCAGCCGCAGTGTTCACCTCGGGGCCACCCCCCATACCTGCCGGACCGCAAGCCACCTGTGCTTGGCGCAGCAGCCAATTCAGGCGCTCGGCCGGCAGTTCGCCAACAGCGCACTGCGCGCCGATTTCCCGCAACAGCGCGGCAGCCCTTAGCACCGACGGCTCATCGCCTTCAATGCGCAGCTGCGATGCTCGGCGTGAAAGCCGTACGCCACACGCCCGCTCGAGCGCCCGCAGGTTTTCGTCCAGGGGCCCACAGATGCGTTGCACCACCAAGGTGTCGTTTTCGGGAAGGGTGTGTTGAAGGATCAAGGTGATGGGGGCCAATCGCGTGCAGACATTGTCGCCCGTGATGCGACCAAGGGTTGAGGGACAGTTTGGGGCTCGCGCACTTGCGGCCCGAAAATGCCAAAAAGTACCAATCAGCGCACCACTGATGCGCGCGCAATGTCCGCCACGGGATCATCATGGGCATCGTGAGCAGCACCGTATTCACCGCCCTGTTCCTGCTCGGCAGCACGCTGCTTACGGCGTTTGTCGGCGATGCACCACTGCTGCGTACACTGGCGGTGGCACTGGCCATGCTGGGTGCGGTACAGGCACTGAAGTGGAGCCACCGGGAGCAGACGCTGCAAAACGCGCACCAGCAACTGCAGCGCGCAATCGACTCAGCACGGCAAGAAATCGAAGCGCACTACAGGCAACTTGCACAAGACCAGAGCGAAGCAGCCGTGGCACAGGAGCGGCGCCGGATTGCCGCAGATTTGCACGACGACCTGGGCGCTCCGCTGCTCACCATCGTACACGCCAGCGGCGACGAGCGCATTGCAGGACTGGGGCGTCAAGCCTTGCAGGAGATGCGCTTGAGCGTGCGGGGGCTGAGCGGTCAATCGGCCGTGCTGGCGCAAGCCTGGGCCGACTGGCGCTGTGAGGCGATGACCCGGCTGTCCGCTGCGGGCATTGCACTGGATTGGCCGGCACCGCCTGAACAGCACACCGAGCGTATCGGCTCACGCACGATGGGGCACACCACACGCATCCTGCGCGAGGTCTTCAACAACCTCATTGGCCACAGCCAGGCAACGCAATGCCGCGTGCAGCTCAGCATTCAGGGCACAGGCTTGGTGATTGATATCGAAGACAACGGTGTGGGCTTTGATACCGCCGGTGCAGGCGGGACAAGCAAAGGCCTGGGCCTGCTGAACCTGCAGCAGCGCGCACATCTGTTGAGCGGCAGCTGCCGAGTTGAGTCACGTCCAGGACACGGCACCCGGGTGCGCCTCGAAGTAGCCCTGAACGTCTGAGCCCAAGGGGTTGCACCTGGCGCCAAAAACCGTGGCAAGTGCAGCATGAATTCACAGTTGGCTGCGGTTTGAAGGTCAAGGGTATATGCCCTGCACCAGCAGCTGCGTGAAGATGCTTGCTGACACAAGGGAGGCAAGACGATGTCTATTTTGTTGCTTGAAGACCTGGCTGAAATCCGTGTATGGCTGAGCCAACTGTTGGCAAGGCTGTTTCCACAAGCCCAAGTGATGGCCTGCGCCAGGTGCGACCAAGCGCTGCGGTGTATTGGTCAGCATCGCTTTGACTTGGCTTTGGTAGACCTGGGCCTTCCCGACGGCTCTGGCCTGGCAGTGGTGGAACACCTGCGCCAGGCCAACACCGTTACACAAACAGTGGTGGTCACCATCTACGATGACGATGAGCACCTGTTTCCAGCTCTACAGGCTGGTGCCTTCGGCTACATCCTCAAGGAACAAAACCGAGAGCAGATTGAGCAACAACTGCAGCGCATTCGCCAAGGCGAGCCCCCGCTGTCGCCATCGATTGCCCGCCGCTTGATCAGCCACTTCAAGCAGGCCCGAAAACCCGCATCGGCGGACTGGCCACAGATGGCCCTGACCGAGCGCGAGACCGACGTTCTGCTGCGGGTGGCCAAGGGCTTCACCTTGCCTGAAATTGCGGTGCAGCTGAGCCTGTCCCGCTACACCATCGCCGACTATGTCAAGCAGATCTACCGCAAGCTCAACATCTCATCGCGGGCCGAAGCAGCGCTGGAAGCCCAACGCTTGGGCCTGTTCCGGTCCTAAGCGCTGATCAGTGGCACGGTGGAGCCGGCTCACCGCGCCACCGGCACACGTGGGCCGCCCCGCAACACAATGGCCAGCCGCTTCCCCGCTACCATCCGGCCATGATCGGACGAGTTGCAGGCCTGCTGCTGGAGAAGGCGCCCCCACGCATCCTGGTGGACGTGCAGGGCGTGGGCTATGAGCTGGAGGTGCCCATGAGCACCTTTTACCAACTGGGCGCACTGGGCTCTCCGGTGGCCCTGCTCACGCACTTCGTGGTGCGAGAAGACGCGCAATTGCTGTTCGGCTTCCTCACCGATGGCGAGCGGCGCAGCTTCCGTGAACTCGTCAAGGTCAGCGGCGTGGGCCCGCGCACGGCCCTGGCGGTGCTCTCGGGCCTGAGCGCGGACGAACTTGCGCAGGCGGTGGCCCAACAGAGCACCGCGCGCTTGGTGAAGGTGCCTGGCATTGGCAAAAAAACCGCCGAGAGGCTGCTGCTGGAACTCAAGGGCAAGCTCCAGCCGACGGGCCAGGCGCTGCCAAGCCTGGCCAACGACAGCCAAGCCGATGTGCTGCAAGCCCTGCTGGCCCTGGGTTACAGCGAAAAGGAAGCAGCCGCAGCGCTCAAAACCATGCCAGCTGACGTGGGCGTGAGCGAGGGCATCAAGCATGCTCTCAAGGCTTTGTCATGACCATCCAAACCGACGAATTGCCCTCCCCGGGAGCCAGTCCCAGTCCGCGCGTGGTGAGCGTGGCCAGCGGCAGCCCGCGCGACGAAGCCTTGGAACGGGCCCTGCGACCCAAAGAGTTGACCGAATATGTCGGCCAGTCTAAGGCGCGTGAGCAACTGGAAATCTTCATTGGCGCGGCGCGCCAACGTACCGAAGCGCTAGACCATGTGCTGCTGTTCGGCCCGCCGGGCCTGGGCAAGACCACCCTGGCGCACATCATCGCTGCCGAGCTGGGCGTCAAGCTGCGGCAAACGTCAGGGCCGGTGCTGGAAAAGCCCAAAGACCTGGCGGCCATCCTGACCAACCTCGAGAAAAACGACGTTCTGTTCATTGATGAAATCCATCGCTTGTCTCCGTTGGTCGAGGAAATCCTCTATCCCGCACTGGAGGACTACCAGATCGACATCATGATCGGAGAAGGCCCCGCCGCGCGAAGCATCAAGCTGGACCTTCAGCCCTTCACGCTGGTGGGGGCCACCACCCGCGCGGGCATGCTGACCAATCCGCTGCGCGACCGTTTCGGCATTGTGGCGCGCTTGGAGTTCTACACACCGCAAGAACTCGCGCGCATCGTGCACCGATCGGCCGGCCTGCTGAACGTACCCATTGAAGAGGGGGGCGCTTTGGAGATCGCGCGGCGTTCACGCGGGACGCCGCGCGTTGCCAACCGGCTTCTGCGCCGAGTTCGGGACTATGCCGATGTCAAGGCTCAGGGTCGCATCACCCAAGGCGTGGCCGATGCCGCTTTGCGGATGCTGGACGTGGATCCGCAAGGCTTTGATGTGATGGACCGCAAGCTCTTGGAGGCGGTGGTGCACCGCTTCGACGGCGGACCGGTGGGCTTGGACAACGTGGCTGCGGCCATCGGCGAAGAACCCGGCACGATAGAAGACGTGATTGAGCCCTATCTGATTCAACAAGGCTTTCTGCAGCGCACGCCGCGCGGCCGCGTGGCCACGCAGGCGGCCTGGCGCCATCTGGGTTTAACGCCACCGGCCACGCGGGGCGACTTGTTTGAGACGCCGGGCTCCTGAGAGCCCCCTCAACCGCCCGAAAAGCCACGGGGCGCACCGGAGCGCTGACCAGCCCCATCATTGAGTTCGTCCAGCGCAGGCTCATCGTCTAGGTGACCCACGTCGGCCCACCCCACCAGGGTCAGCACATCACCCGCGCGCAGCAGGCGGTTGATGCCGGCGTTGGCCATGGCCCAGGTGCGCGGTGCATCCAAGGCTTGTCCCGTGGCGGCGCGGTACAAGCAATCCAAGACTCCGCCATGGGCCACCATGGCCACCGTCTGGCCCTGGTGCTGCGCAGCCAGGGTGTGCACCGCTTGCACACTGCGCTCGAAGAAGTCTTGCAGGGCTTCGCCACCGGGTGGGCAAAAGCTGGGATCGCGTCGGCGCCACCGCCGCGCATGCTCGGGCCACTGACTTTCGATCTCGGCAAAGGTGCGGCCCTCAAACGTTCCGAAAGCCCGCTCGCGCAGCGTGGGGGTCACCGCAAGCGGCACCCCACTCGTGTCAGCCACGGCCTGCGCCGTGGCGCGTGCCCGCTGCAAGTCACTCGTGTACACCATCGAAAGGCCCTCGTCGGCCAAGGCCGCCGCCAGGCGTTGGGCTTGCCAACGGCCGTGGGGGTTCAGCCCTATATCGGTGTGGCCTTGAATCCGCGTCTGCGTGTTCCAGTCGGTTTCGCCGTGGCGGATCAAGATGATGCGCGTGGCTTGTTGCATCTAGACCCCCCAAACGATGTCGTGGCCCTCAGCCTGGGCGCGGCGCATCATCTCGCGCATGGGCCACAGACGCTGGCGCAGACTGACCTCAGGGCGCCGGATGGTTTGCCCCTTGCCTTGCGCATCACGTTCGGCCTGCTCGAGCATGGCCTCTTCGAGCTCGATGGCCCGGTCCAGCCGCTGCATCAAGCCGTGCAAATCAGCCGCCTCGAAGATGCCCTGGCTCGAAGGCTCACGGCCCAGGACTTCCAGCAAGCGACGACCTGCAGGCTCGAGCATCACGAGATCGGCCGCGGCGCGGGACTTGAACTTGTAGAGCATGGGACCTCCTGGGCGAATTGTCGGGCCTGGCTGCAGCGCCCCATGAGCTTGTGCCCTCGTCCACAGGCGGCTAATATGTTCAATAAGCGATCAACTGTTCACGTATAGAACACTTGACCCAAGGTTAACTAACTTGCCACCAAGTGAACCCGATGATCAACAAACTGATACCCAACCTTGCGCAGGCCGTGGCCGATATGCCCGATGGCGCCACCGTCATGATTGGCGGCTTCGGTACTGCGGGTCTGCCCAATGAACTGACCGAGGCGCTGATCGACCAAGGCGCACGCGACCTCGTGATCGTCAACAACAACGCCGGCAATGGTGAAACCGGTTTGGCCGCGCTCATCAAGGCGCGCCGGGTGCGCAAGATCATCTGCAGCTTTCCGCGCCAGGTCGACAGCCACCATTTCGACGCCCACTACCGCAGCGGCAGTTTGGAATTGGAACTGGTGCCGCAGGGCAACCTGGCCGAACGCATCCGGGCCGCCGGGGCGGGCATCGGGGCCTTTTTCACCCCCACCGGCTACGGCACGCCGCTGGCCGAAGGCAAGGAAACACGGGTGATCAACGGCAAACCCTTCGTGCTGGAGTACCCCATTCACGCCGACTACGCCTTCATCAAGGCCGAACGTGGCGACCGCTGGGGCAACCTCACCTATCGCAAAACCGCCCGCAACTTCGGGCCGGTGATGGCCATGGCGGCCAAGGTCACGGTGGCCACGGTGTACGAGGTGGTGGACCTGGGTGTGCTCGACCCCGAGGCGGTGGTGACCCCGGGCCTCTTCGTGCAACGGGTGGTCTGCATCCCGCGCCAGACCACCCAAGCCGGCGGATTCAAGGAGCAACGCGTATGAGCAGCAACACACAAGCGAACCATTCCCTGCCCCGCTGGAGCCGCGACCAGATGGCCGCACGCGTGGCGCAAGATATTCCCAACGGGGCGGTGGTGAACCTGGGCATCGGCTTGCCCACCCTGGTGGCCAACCACATCCCCCGGAACCGCGAAGTAATCCTGCAAAGCGAGAACGGCGTCATTGGCATGGGGCCCGCACCAGCGGCCGGACAAGAGGACTACGACCTGATCAACGCCGGCAAGCAACCCGTCACGCTCCTGCCCGGGGGCTGTTACTTTCACCACGCCGACAGCTTTGCCATGATGCGCGGTGGCCACTTGGATGTGTGCGTGCTGGGTGCCTTTCAGGTTGCTGGCAACGGCGACCTGGCCAACTGGCACACCGGAGCGCCCGACGCCATTCCGGCGGTGGGCGGCGCCATGGACCTGGCCATCGGTGCCAAGCGCACCTTGGTGATGATGGAGCATTGCACCAAGACCGGGCAAAGCAAACTGGTGCAGCGGTGCAGCTACCCGCTGACCGGGCAGGCTTGCGTGAGCCGCGTGTACACCGACCTGGCAGTGATTGAACTGTGCGATGGACGAGGCCATGTGATCGACCAGGTCGACGGCATCGGCTTCGAGCAACTGCAAGCCGTTACCGACATTGAGTTGCTGCCGGGCTGATCGAGCGCCACAAGCCCGGCCGCTGGGCCCCGTGCCCAGGCCCATCTGACCATTGAATACACACCGCAGGAGAACTTCATGAGCCACGCCTACATCTGCGACGCTGTACGTACCCCTTTTGGCAGATACGGTGGCGCGCTGTCTTCGGTGCGCACCGATGACCTGGGGGCCGTTCCGCTCAAGGCCATGATGGCCCGTAACCCCCAGGTGGACTGGGCCGCGCTTACCGATGTGATCTATGGCTGCGCCAACCAAGCCGGGGAGGACAACCGCAACGTGGCGCGCATGAGTGCATTGTTGGCTGGACTGCCTATCGAAGTGCCCGGCGGCACGGTAAACCGCTTGTGCGGCTCCGGCCTGGACGCTTTGGGTACCGCTGCACGCGCCATTCGAGCCGGTGAAGCCGGCCTGATGATCGCCGGTGGCGTGGAAAGCATGAGCCGCGCACCCTTCGTGATGCCCAAGGCGGAGAGCGCGTTTTCGCGGGCCAATGCGGTGTACGACACCACCATCGGCTGGCGCTTCATCAACAAGCTGATGAAGGAGCGTTACGGCGTGGACTCAATGCCCGAAACGGCCGAAAACGTGGCGGTGGACTTCAAGATTGAACGCCAAGCCCAGGACCGCATGGCCCTGGCCAGCCAGCTCAAGGCCGTAGCCGCGCAGAACTCAGGCTTCTTCAATGCCGAAATCATCCCCGTCACCATTCCACAGAAAAAGGGTGATGCCCTGGTGGTCCACTGTGATGAGCACCCGCGCGCAACCTCTTTGGAGGCGCTGGCCAAGCTCAAGGGCGTGGTGCGGCCCGATGGGTCGGTGACCGCGGGCAACGCCTCGGGTGTGAACGACGGCTCCTGCGCGCTGCTGCTGGCCAGCGAGGCCGCGGCCGCCCGCCAAGGCCTTACACCGCGGGCCCGGGTGGTGGGCATGGCCACGGCCGGTGTAGCCCCACGCATCATGGGCATCGGCCCGGCACCGGCCACCCGCAAGGTGCTCGAACTCACCGGGCTGCGCTTAGACCAAATGGACGTGATCGAGCTCAACGAAGCCTTTGCCGCGCAGGGCTTGGCGGTGCTGCGCGACCTGGGTCTGGCCGATGACGACGCACGCGTGAACCCCAACGGTGGGGCTATCGCGCTGGGTCACCCCCTGGGCGCCAGCGGGGCCCGCTTGGCCACCACGGCCGTCAACCAGCTGCACCGCATCCAGGGCCGCTATGCCTTGTGCACCATGTGCATAGGCGTGGGCCAGGGGATTGCGGTCATCCTGGAGCGGGTTTAAGGCCAGGCTGCAAAGATTCCTTATTTAGACGCTGCAGCTTAAATATCGATTTTTCGCCTTATTGCCTCGTCCCACAGGTTGCAGGCATGCGATCGTTGCTTGACCCGGCGGTCCAGTTCTTTCTTTTGCAGCGGCGGGCTTGGTTTGGTCCAATCTCGAGATTGCGCAGCCGATTGCAGACTTCCTGTTGCTGTACCTGCCGATGGCCTTGGGACTTGTGGGCGGCTTTACCCCAGCCCAATCGGGGCCCAACCGCGAGGTCGAAGTGAGTTTGGCCACATGGCCGCTGCCGTGGCACTGATGGAGTCTCCTGCCACGATCATGGCCGTTTTGTTGGCCAATATGCTGCAGCGCCAACAAGCGGCGGCGCTGGCCGCAGCGGGCACCAAACCAGGCTCAGCGGAACTCGCCGGCGTCTCGGGTCTGGCCAGCGCTGGGGCCCGTCCGGTGTCGCCCTTGCCCATTGGCAAGGTCCTGCACGAGTCCTTCACCGACGGCGCGTAATTGCTGCCCTCGAAGGCTAAGCCTCCTGCAAGGCCTGCCACTGCTCGGGCGTGCCCACGTTTTCCCAAGGCCCGTCCCACACACGGCCAGCCAAACGTCCCGCATCGGCTGCCTTGTACAGGTAAGGCACCAGCGACGCACGGCGGCCCGGCGCCAGGCCTTCAACCATGCCCGGTTTGAGCAAAGCCAGACTGGCATAGGTCATGGCCTGGCCAGTTGCCGCAGCCTCTAGCCGATGCAGGCGCCGGTCCGCGCTGAGCCAGAAGTCGCCCCGTGGGTGAAAGGGCGGGTTGGCCACCATCCACAACAGGCCCAGGTCTGGGCTTTGCGCGAATTCGCGCACCACCGAGGCCTCATACGAAAAGTCCGGCATGAAGATGTCGCCCGAGACCAACCAAAACGGTTCGTCATCTTGAAGGCCTATGGCCTCCAAGGCAGTGGCCACACCGCCACCGGTCTCCAAGGCGTCGCCCCAGCGGCGAGCTTCATGCGAATAGTGGATCCGCAAGCCCCAGCGGCTGCCATCGCCCAGGGCCGCGGGGAACTGCTCTTCCAACCAGGCTGTGTTGATCACCACCTCGCGCACCCCCGCTGCGGCCAAGGCCAGCAGGTGCCACTCGATCATCGGTTTGCCCCGCAACGGAAGCAGGGGCTTGGGCGTGGTGTCGGTCAGCGGGCGCATGCGCTCGCCGCGGCCAGCGGCCAGGATCAGGGCACGGGGTGCGGGCATGTGGGCATGTGGGCCTCAGAGGGCTGCAGCAAAGGTTCAGACGCGTGCATGCCGCCAGTCTAAGGTGCGGCCTGCGCGTTGGGCTGGTGACAGCCCCAGACCGTAGAATCTCGGGTTTTCCCGGTGAGCCCTGAGCGTCGGCCACCGCGCGCAACTCCGAGCGCCCTGACGCGTACCCCCGCCCAACCGCCATGCCTGCTTCCACACCCACTCCCGCCACCAACGCCACCGTGATGGCCCACGCAATCCGAGCGCTGGCCATGGATGCGGTGCAGCAGGCCAATTCAGGCCACCCTGGCGCGCCCATGGGCATGGCCGAAATGGCTGTGGCGCTGTGGGGGCGGCACTTGCGGCACAACCCCCGAAACCCGCACTGGGCCAACCGTGACCGCTTCGTCTTGAGCAACGGGCATGGCTCGATGCTGATCTATGCCCTGCTGCACCTCACCGGCTACGACCTGCCGCTGCAAGAGCTGCGCAACTTCCGCCAGATGCACAGCAAAACCCCGGGCCATCCAGAGGTGGGCATCACCCCAGGGGTTGAAACCACAACCGGCCCGCTGGGCCAGGGCGTGACCAATGCCGTGGGCATGGCCTTGGCCGAAAAACTCTTGGCCGCCGAATTCAACCGCCCGGGCCACACCATCGCCGACCACCACACTTATGTATTTTTGGGCGACGGTTGCCTGATGGAAGGCATCAGCCACGAAGCCTGCGCCTTGGCTGGGGCTTGGAAACTCGACAAGCTGATTGGGCTGTACGACGACAACGGCATCTCCATCGACGGCAAGGTGGCGCCCTGGTTTGTGGACAACACTGCACTGCGTTTTGCGGCCTATGGCTGGAACGTGATCGGCCCAGTCGATGGCCACGACACCGACGCAGTTGACCAGGCCATTGCGCAAGCCAAAAAGGCCTCTGGTGGCAAGCCCAGCCTGATCATCTGCAGGACCAGCATCGGCAAGGGTTCCCCCAACCGCGCCGATACCGCCAAGGCCCACGGCGAGCCCTTGGGCGGCGAGGAAATCAAACTCACCCGCCAAGCACTGGGCTGGGCGCATGAGCCCTTCGTAATTCCGCAGGAAGCCTATGCCGGCTGGAATGCTCACCTGTGCGGTGCAGAAGCCGAGGCGATGTGGAACGAACGCTTCAGCGCCTACGCCAAGGCCTACCCGGCCGAGGCCGCCGAGTTTGCGCGGCGCATGGCCGGGGACTTGCCTGCGGACTTTGCTGGAATGGCCGAGGCCTTGGTGGGCGATGTGCACGACAAGGCTGAAACCGTGGCCAGCCGCAAAGCCAGCCAGATTGCGCTGGAGCACTTCACCGCGCGCCTGCCCGAGTTGTTGGGCGGCAGCGCCGACCTTACCGGGTCTAACCTGACTCAAACCAAGGCCACCCCCGCCCTGCGCGTGGACACGAAAACCGGCGCGGTGCTCATGGCCACGGTGGGCGAAGGCGATGCGGCACGCGAAGTGCTCGGCCGGCACATCAATTACGGCGTGCGCGAGTTCGGCATGGCCGCCATCATGAACGGCGTGGCCTTGCATGGTGGCTACATCCCCTACGGCGGCACCTTCCTGACCTTCAGCGACTACTCGCGCAACGCCATCCGCATGGCAGCGTTGATGAAGCAACGCGTCATCCACGTATTCACCCACGACTCGATCGGCTTGGGCGAAGACGGCCCCACCCACCAAAGCGTGGAGCACGCGGCCAGCTTGCGCCTGATCCCTGGGCTAGACGTTTGGCGCCCTTGCGACACCACCGAGACGGCGGTGGCCTGGACGATGGCGTTGATCAACCGCAACCGGCCCAGCGCCCTCTTACTGTCCCGACAGAACCTGCCTTACGCTCGGAAAAACCAGGCTGACCTGATCACGCGGGGCGCCTATGTCTTGGCCGAGCCTGAGGAAATGGGTCTGAAGAAGAAGCCCCAGGCGGTCATCATTGCCACCGGCTCGGAAGTGCAGCTGGCGCTGCATGCGCAGACCGAATTGGCGCAGCTGAAGATCGCAGTGCGCGTGGTCTCGATGCCCAGCAGCACTGTGTTCGACCGCCAAGACGCCGCCTACAAGTCCCAGGTGCTGCCGGCCGGCCTGCCGCGCGTGGCCATCGAGGCCGGTGTCACCGACTTCTGGTGGAAGTACGGCTGCGCCGCGGTGCTGGGCATCGACAGCTACGGCGAATCCGCGCCGGCTGGCGTGCTCTTCAAGCACTTTCACTTCACCACCGAGAACCTGGTGGCCACGGTGCGCAGGGTTCTGAGGCGCTGAGGCACCCGCGCGGTGGCCTGCCGCTTTTAGTTTTTCTTCAACACTTTTCTCATTGACCCTGGAGCAAGAACATGACGATCAAAGTCGGCATCAATGGCTTTGGCCGCATCGGCCGCAATGTGTTGCGGTCAGCGGTGCTGAACTTCCCCGACATTGAAGTAGTGGGTATCAACGACCTGTTGGAGCCCGACTACCTAGCCTACATGCTGAAGTATGACAGCGTGCATGGTCGCTTCAAGGGTGAGGTGGCCATTGAGGGCAATACCCTGGTCGTCAACGGCAAGAAGATTCGCCTGACCGCAGAGCGCGACCCTTCAGCCCTGAAGTGGGCTGAGGTGGGCGCTGATGTGGTGATCGAGTCCACCGGCCTGTACCTGGACAAGGCCAGTGCCGAAAAGCACCTAGCAGCCGGCGCCAAGAAGGTGATCATGTCCGCGCCTTCCAAGGACGACACGCCGATGTTTGTGTACGGCGTGAACCACGGCACCTACAAGGGCGAGGCCATCGTCTCCAACGCCTCGTGCACCACCAACTGCCTGGCGCCGATTGCCAAGGTGTTGAACGACAACTGGGGCATCAAGCGCGGCCTGATGACGACGGTGCACGCGGCCACCGCCACGCAAAAAACCGTGGACGGCCCCTCCAACAAGGATTGGCGCGGCGGGCGCGGTATTTTGGAAAACATCATCCCCTCCTCTACTGGCGCGGCCAAGGCCGTGGGCGTGGTGATTCCGGCGCTCAACAAGAAGCTCACCGGCATGAGCTTTCGCGTGCCGACCTCCGACGTGTCGGTGGTGGACCTGACGGTGGAACTGCTGCGTGATGCACCGTACAAAGATGTCTGCGCTGAGATGAAGCGCATGAGCGATCTGCCGGTGGCTCAAGGGGGCCTGCAAGGCGTGCTGGGCTACACGGAAGACAAGGTGGTGGCCACCGACTTCCGCAGCGACGCCCGCACCTCCATCTTCGACGCCGAGGCCGGCATTGCGCTGGACGGCAGCTTCCTGAAGGTGGTGTCCTGGTACGACAACGAGTGGGGCTATTCCAACAAGTGCCTGGAAATGGTGCGGGTGCTAAAGAGCTGAGCGGCTGGGCTGTTTCGGGGCTGCCGAAAGGGCTTGCATTTGGTGTTACCACAGGGCTGCGATACCCTCGATTCAGTTGTGTACCAGAAAGCGGTTGATGCGCGCGAATGCATTTGATGATCTGAGCCCGCGTGAGCGGCCCACGCGGCTTTGGGTCAGCCGGGCCGGCGGACTGAAAGAGGCCGTGACGGTCGCTGTGACCACGACCCTTGCGATGTTCTTGGTGACGGCCCCTGACAGCGCTGCAGCGGCCACTGAGCCCGGCCCCCGTTGGGCGCGCTTGGCCACCTCTGAGGTGGCTGAAGACCCTGAAGTGGCCCGCGTCATCGTCAAGTACCGCGCTGATAGCCCCTTGCGTCGGGTGCAGTCCACCCCCAGCCCTGAGGGCGCTGGCACCACGCCGGCACCGCGACATGCCACGCGGCTGTCGCAGACGCTTCGCGCGCCCTTGAGCGACGGGCGCGTGCTAGGCCCCCATACACAGGCCCTGCGCGGCCAGGGCCTGAGCAGCTCGGAACTCGCGCGGCGACTGAGCAGCCTGCCCGATGTGGAGTGGGCCGTGGTGGACGAGCGTCGGCGCATACACAACCTGCCCAACGACACCCTGTTCGCCGACAACCAGCGCACAGCCACGCCTGCCGTAGGGCAGTGGTACCTGCGTGCACCCAACGGCCAAGCGGCCTCGGCCATCAATGCGGTGGGTGCCTGGTCCACCACCATGGGCACAGCCTCGGTGGTGGTGGCGGTTTTGGATACCGGCGTGCGGCCTGAGCACCCCGACTTGCAAGGCAAGCTGCATCCGGGATATGACTTCATCAGCTTGGACCGCAGCGGGGCAGCCACCACCGCCAACGACGGCAATGGCCGGGATGCCGACCCTACCGACCCGGGTGATTGGACCAACGCAAATGAGTGCAGTCCAGGCGAACGGGCCAGCGCCAGCAGCTGGCACGGCACCCAGGTCGCAGGCCTGATTGGTGCAGCCACCAACAATGGTGCTGGCATGGCCGGTGCCGGTTGGAATGTCATGGTGCTACCGCTGCGTGTGCTGGGGCGCTGCGGTGGATACGACTCCGACATCATCGCCGCCATGCGCTGGGCCGCCGGCGTCTCACAAAATGTGGGCACTACGGCGGTGGTGAATGTTGCCAACCCCTACCCGGCTCGGGTGATCAACATGAGCTTGGGTTCGCAGGGCATCTGCACCGCGGCCTACCAAGAGGTGGTCAACGAGTTGCGCACCGCCGGAGTGACAGTGGTGGCCGCAGCGGGTAATGACACCGGGCTGAAGGTGTCGGTGCCGGCGAACTGCCCGGGCGCCTTGGCTGTCTCGGGGGTTCGCCACATCGGCAGCAAAGTAGGGTACTCCAACATCGGGCCAGAAGTGGCACTGGCGGCCCCGGCGGGAAACTGTGTGAACCTGCAGGGCACCTGTCTGTATCCCCTGCTCACCACCATCAACCTGGGCCAACGCCAGGCCGGTGCCAACGGCTACAGCGACGGAACCGACTACACCGTAGGCACCAGTTTTGCGGCGCCCCTGGTGGCAGCCAGCGTCGGCTTGATGCTATCGGTCGATCCCACACTCACACCAGGCAAGATTCGCGAGATTCTGCAGGCCACGGTGCAACCCTTCCCCACCAGCCGTCCTTTGGCCGGTGGCGAAGACCCGGTACCGGCCTGTCGCGCGCCGGATACCCGGGACCAGCTGGAGTGTTTCTGCACCACCACCACCTGCGGCGCAGGCATGCTGGATGCTGGGGCTGCGGTAGCCCGCACATTAGCCCTACGGCCTGCACCGCAGCCCGATCCCGGCGCAAGTGGTGGCGGCGGCAACACCGGTGGAGGATCCGGTGGTGGGGCTTCAGGGCTTGGGTGGCTGATTGGTCTCTTGGTCGCGACCCTGGCGCTGCACGCCTTGAACCGAAGGGGCCGCCGCCGCGGGCGCAACACCGGCCGCCTGGGTTGACGCCCCATCCGCAGCCGCGGTCGGCGGCGCTGCCGGCCCAGCCGCTGGCGCGGTGGCCGGGTCTGTAGCGGGCGCACTTGATGGCGCGACCAGCGGTGCGGCCGGTGGCGCCGGTGCCGGTGCAGCAGGCGCGACCACCACAATGGCCTCCGGGCGGCGTTGCAGTGCCCAGCGTTCGGGCTCAGGCTGTGATGGGCCAAGCGTGTCCCACAGCGCACTTTGCATGTGCGCCGGACCGAAGGCCCAAAAGGCCACGGCCACATGGGCCAGCAACAGCAAAAGGATCAAGCGACGCATCACGGGTGTGGAGTGTCGGTGAAACCGGACGCGGCCGGGCGCACCTGCACGTCCCCGGCCACCACCCGGTACACACCACCCAGTGCCTGTACCAACAGGGCTCCGTTTTCATCGATCCCCACGCACTGCCCCTGGGCCACCGGGCCGGCGGACAGCGTGACCGATTGGCCGATCAAGGCTTCGCGCGACTGCACCGCCGAATGAATGGGGCCAAACCCCTGGTCTTCAAAGTCCACCAGGGCACGGGCCACCGCTTCAGCCGCCAGGTGCCACAAGGCTGGGGCCTCGTCTTGCGCGCGCCACAGCGAGGTACCCGCCAAGCCCTGGGGCGGCAAGCCCTCGCTGGCCACGTCTTGCGCCCGAACATTAACCCCCACGCCCACCACCACCCAACGGGTTGCGGCCGACGGGCCGACGGCATCATTGGCCAGTGCCGATGCAGACAATGGCACGGTTTCGATGAGGATGCCTGCGACCTTGCGCCCGCCCAAAGCTGCGCCGGTGCCCGGTGAATCGGGCTGGGCAAGCGGCCACGAGTCGAACCACAACAGGTCGTTGGGCCACTTGAGCATGAGGCGTCCTTGCCCCGGCGGAGGCTGGCCTTGCGGCCAGGGCTGCAGGGCCTGCGCCAGCGCATGACCTACAGCCAGCGACAGCGCCCCCCAACCCTGCAGAGGCCGCAGGGGCCAGGCCAGGCTGAAGGTGAGGCTGGCCCCCGCTTGGGACATCCAGGCGCGGCCTATCCGGCCGCGGCCCCCTGTCTGTGTTTCGGCCAACAGCACCTGGGGCATGCGGTGTTGGGCGGGCAGTTCACGCACCGTTTTCATCAAGTCGGTGTTGGTGGAGCCGGTTTGCGCTACCGCGCGCACCGTGACGGCGCCAACCGATGCAGACAAGCGTCTCTGCAGGCCTGGGGCGTCCCAGGCCAACTGCATACCCGCGCCATCGGCGGGGCTGGATGCAGACGCGTTCAGGCTCACCGCTTAGGCGAGAGCATCGTGCCGCGGCAGGCCCGCGCGCCACAACGGCAGGCGAACTTCATCTTCAGCGCCGGGGTGTAGCGTTCATCAATGGTCAGGCCGTAGTTGTATGACAGCTCCTCGCCTGCCTTGATCGCGCGCAAGGCCTTGACGAACACACGGCCGTCCACCTCGTCGGCCTCGCAGTTGGGGGCGCAGGAATGGTTGATCCAGCGTGCTGCGTTGCCGCCCACATTGGCATCAATCACACGGCCATCGTCAATGTGGAAGTAGAAGGTGTGGTCAGGTTGCGCCGGGTCGTGCGGATGGCGGCGCAGCGCCTCTTCCCAATCGATCACCTCACCCACATATTCGATAAGCACCTCGCCCTTACGCAGGGCCACCATAGCGAAAACACCCTTTCCATGGACACCACTGCGGCGCACCTGGATGCGACGCCCGGGCGGTGTCGCCAACGCAGCCGAGGCCCCAGGTGCGCGGGCGCGTCCTTGGGCATGCTTGCGGCTGTGCGCCGCGGGGGTGGAGGAAGAGGAGCGGCCCTTGGCTTGCATGGCGTTGGACTTTGGGTACATTGAATTCATGGGTGCGCGCGTGCGTGTGCGCGCACGCACGCACGCGTAAGGTTCTGATTGTAGGCAGCCCGTGAGTGCCCCGACGAACGACCAAGGAAGCCGATTCGAATGAGCAAGACTCTCATCATTGCCGAAAAGCCCAGCGTGGCCCAGGACATCATGCGGGCGCTTACGCCCACGGTGGGTAAGTTCGAGAAGCACGCCGACCATTTCGAGAACGACACGCATGTGGTCACCTCGGCCGTGGGCCATCTGGTGGAAATCAAGGCACCCGAGCAATACGACATCAAGCGCGGCAAATGGAGTTTTGCGCACCTGCCGGTGGTGCCGCCGCACTTTGAGCTGGTGCCTATCGACAAGGCTAAGGCCCGGCTGAACGCGGTGATCAAGCTGGTCAAGCGCAAGGATGTGGCTCGCCTGATCAATGCCTGTGACGCGGGCCGCGAAGGCGAGTTGATCTTCCGGCTGATCGTGCAGTACGCCGGCACCGAGAAGAAGCCCATTGACAAGCCAATACAGCGCCTGTGGCTGCAGAGCATGACGCCCCAAGCCATCCGGGACGGCTTCGACCTGCTGCGCAGCGACGCACAAATGCAGGGTTTGGCCGATGCCGCGCGCAGCCGCAGCGAAGCCGACTGGCTGGTGGGTATCAACGGCACCCGTGCCATGACCGCTTTCAATTCGCGCGACGGCGGTTTCTTCCTGACCACCGTGGGTCGGGTTCAAACGCCCACGCTATCCATCGTTGTAGAACGCGAAGAGCTCATCCGCAGGCACGTGGCGCGGCCCTACTGGGAGGTGAAGGCGCAGTTCGACGCCAATGCTGGCCAATACGAAGGTAAGTGGTTCGACCCAGACTTCAAGAAGAACGATGATGCCGACCGGCGTACCGATCGTTTATGGGACGAGGTCCTGGCCCAAGCAGTGGCCAAAGCAGTGCGCGGCCAGCCCGCTGCCGTTCAAGAGGAATCCAGCCCGACCACGCAGGCTTGCCCGGCGCTATACGACCTGACCACGCTGCAGCGCGAGGCCAATTCGCGCTTTGGCTTCTCTGCCAAGACCACGCTGTCCATCGCGCAGGCACTGTATGAAAAGCACAAGGTGCTCACCTACCCCCGTACCGATTCACGCCACCTGCCCGAAGACTACCTGGGCACGGTGAAGAACACAGTGTCGATGTTGGCCGACGAAGACCTGCCTGGGCCGCTTCGGGCGCTGTCAGCCCATGCGCGGGTGGCGCTGAACCAGGGTTACATCAAGCCCATGAAGAAGGTTTTCGACAACGCCAAGGTGTCCGACCACTTCGCCATCATTCCCACCCTGCAGGCGCCCAAGAGCCTCACCGAGATTGAGGCCAAGCTCTACGACTTGGTTGTCAAGCGCTTCCTGGCGGTGTTCTTCCCCTCGGCGGAGTTCTTGGAGACCACCCGCACCAGCACCGTTGAGGTGGCGGTGGCCGGTGCCGGCACCCAACAGCATTTCCGAACCAAGGGTAAGGTGCTGGTCAACCCCGGGTGGCTGGCGGTGTACGGCAAGGAAGCACAAGACGACGACGCCACGCTGGTGGCCGTGGCCTCGGATGAAGTGGTGCGCGCCGAATCGGTGGACGTGGTCGCCCTTAAGACCAAACCCCCCGCACGCTACACCGAAGCCACGCTGCTATCGGCCATGGAGGGCGCGGGCAAGCTGGTGGACGATGATGAATTTCGCGAGGCCATGGGCGACAAGGGTTTGGGCACACCGGCCACACGCGCGGCCATCATCGAAGGCCTGCTCAACGAAAAGTACATGTTGCGCGACGGGCGCGAGCTGCTGCCCACGGCAAAGGCCTTTCAGCTGATGACCCTGCTGCGCGGCCTGGGGGTGGAAGACCTGACCAAGCCCGAGCTCACCGGCAACTGGGAACACCGGCTGGCGCAAATGGAGCACGGACAGCTTTCGCGCGCAGCCTTCATGGCTGAGATTGCACAGATGGCCGAGCGCATCGTCAAGAAGGCCAAGGAATACGACCGCGACTCCATACCCGGCGACTATGTGACCCTGTCCACGCGCTGCCCGAACTGCGCGGGTATGGTCAAGGAAAACTACCGGCGCTACGCCTGCACTGGGCGCGATGGCCAGTCCGAAGGCTGCGGTTTTTCCATCACCAAGATTCCCGCCGGTCGCGCCTTTGAGGTGGCAGAGGCCGAGGCCTTCCTGCGCGACAAGCGCATCGGTCCGCTCGAAGGCTTCCGTTCGAAGGCGGGTTGGCCCTTTACCGCTGAGTTACAACTGGTGCGCGACGAAGAGGCCGGTAACTGGAAACTCGAGTTCGACTTCGGCGAGGCCGCGCAGGCCTCTGAAGGGAAGGATGACGCAGTGGACTTCAGCGGCCACGCCAGCCTGGGCGCCTGCCCCAAGTGCAAGGGGCGCGTGGTGGAACATGGCACCTCCTATGTGTGTGAACACACCACTGGCGTGGCCACCTGCGACTTCAAGAGCGGCAAGATCATCTTGCAACAGCCCGTGCCACCCGAGGAAATGATGCGCTTGCTGAGCACCGGCAAAACCGCCTTGTTGGAGAACTTCGTATCGAACAAGACCCGGCGCAAATTCAAGGCTTTCCTGGCTTGGGACCCCAAAGCTGGAAAGGTCGGTTTTGAGTTTGAGCCCCGTGCGCTGCGCGCACCGGGCAAGAAGGCCGCTGCCAAGAAGTCGGCGTGACGCTCGACATCTTTTTCAAGCTGCTGGTGCTGATCGCGGTGGTGGGGGCCGGCTGGTACGCCGGTCGTACCTCCCTGATGGCCGGGCCAGAGCCGGTTAAGGCCTTTTCCACCCTAGCCTTCTATCTGCTGATTCCTGCGCTCCTGTTCAGGTCCATGGCCACGGTCGATCTGGATCATCTGCCCTGGGCCACCCTGGTGGCCTTCTTTGGGCCGACCATGTTGTGGGTGTTGCTGGTATACGCCGCCCACCGCTGGTGCCAGCCCAAGCCCGTGCCGGCGCAGGCCAGTGCCATCGATGACAGCCAGCGCCGAGCAGCCGCACCCGCGGCCCGCAGCATGATGTGCAGCTTTGGCAACACGGTGCAGGTGGGCTTGCCGTTGGCGGCCTCACTGTTTGACAACGCCGGGCTGGCCATCCATGTGGCCATCATCAGCTTGCATGCCCTGACGCTGCTGACCGTGGCCACCATCTTGGCCGAGGCCGACATGGCGCGTGCGCGTAACGCGGTGGTGGGCAGCAATCTGTGGGGAACGGTCAAGCAAACGCTGCGCAATACCCTGATTCACCCGGTGATCCTGCCGGTAGTAGCCGGCCTGTGCTGGGGCCTGGCGGAGCTGCCGGTTCCTCAGCCCATGGACGAAGCCTTGCGGCTTTTAGCCTCGGGCGTGGTGCCGCTGTGCCTGGTGATGATCGGCTTGTCGCTGGCGCACCATGGCATCGAAGGCTATGCGCGAGTGGCGGTGGCCTGCACCGTGGGCAAGATGTTGGTGATGCCCGCGGTGGTGTTGGTGGTGGCACATTGGGGGCTGGGGGTTTCGGGTCTACCCCTGACGGTGATCGTGCTGGCGGCCTCGCTGCCCACCGGCAGCAATGCTCTGTTGTTTGCCCAGCGCTACCAGACCCAGGTGCCCCAAGCCACGGCTACCATCGTCGTGGGCACGGTGGCCTTTGCGGCACTGGCCCCCATGTGGCTGCAGATCCTGAGCATGCTGTAGCCGCCTGCGCGACAATTGGGGCATGAATGCTCCTGCCGACATTGCCGTGTACATGACGGGTCTGGGCCGCGCGGCGCGGCAGGCTGCCACGCGCTTGGTGCAGGCACAAACCGCCGAGAAAGACGCAGCCCTGCGGGCATTGGCCCTTGGTTTGTGCGAACAGGCCTCAGCCCTCAAAGCCGCCAATGCGCTTGACGTCCAGGCTGCGCAAGCCGCCGGGCTCGCAGCGCCGATGGTTGACCGCTTGCGCCTGAGTGACGCCATCATCAACACCGTGGCCCAGGGCTGCGAGCAGTTGGCTGCTATGCCCGACCCCATTGGTGAGATCACAGGGGTCAAGCGCCGGCCATCGGGCATCAGCGTAGGTCAGATGCGGGTGCCGCTGGGTGTGTTCGGCATGATCTACGAAAGCCGACCGAATGTGACGATTGAGGCGGCCAGCCTGGCCATCAAGAGCGGCAACGCCTGCATCCTGCGTGGCGGCTCTGAGGCGATCCATTCCAATCTGGCCCTATGGCGCTGCGTGCAGACCGCCTTGCACGCCGCTGGCTTGCCGGCTGAAGCAGTGCAACTTGTGGAAACCACCGACCGTGCTGCGGTGGGCCAACTGATCGCCATGCCAGCGTTCGTCGATGTGATCATCCCGCGCGGGGGCAAAGGTCTGATTGAGCGCATCAGTGCAGAGGCCCGGGTACCGGTGATCAAGCACCTGGACGGCAACTGCCACACCTATGTTGACGAATGGGTCGACCTGGACCTGGCCGTGCAGGTCACCGACAACGCCAAGACCCAGAAGTACAGCCCCTGCAATGCCACCGAATCGCTGGTGGTGCACGCGGCACAGGCCGCGGCGTTTCTGCCCAGGATCGGAGCGGTGTTCGCAGCCAAGGGCGTAGAAATGCGCTGTGATGCTGCAGCTGCAGCCCTGCTGAGCAGCGTGCCGGGTGCGAATGTGAAGCCCGCTACCGAGCAAGATTGGAGCGAGGAATACCTGGCACCCATCGTCAGCGTGAAGGTGGTGAGCAACCTTGATGAGGCCATCGCCCATATCAACACCTACGGATCGCATCACACCGATGCGATTCTCACCACGCACCACCCGAACGCCATGCGCTTCCTGCGGGAGGTGGATTCAGCCAGCGTGATGGTCAACGCCAGCACCCGATTTGCCGACGGCTATGAGTACGGTTTGGGTGCTGAGATCGGCATATCCACCGACAAGTTCCACGCACGCGGCCCGGTGGGCCTGGAAGGCTTGACGTCTCAGAAGTGGGTGGTGCTGGGTCAGGGCAGCGTACGCGTCTGAAGCGCAGCGACCACCAACCATGCAGCCGAGCACGCCCCTGCCCAACCCCCGCTGCGCCCTGGTCCTGTTCTCTGGTGGACAGGACTCCACCGTGTGCCTGGCCTGGGCCCTTCGGCGCTACGCTCACGGACGCCCTTGATGTTCATTGACAAGGCGCAGACCAGGGACCTGAGCGCAGCCTTGGGTGGGTTAGCCTTGGAGGTCATCATCCGGGATCACGCCCACACCTGCTACCCAGGTGTGCGCGATCAGCTGCATGAGAGGAGCCGCGGATACGGTCACTGTCCAACTTATGAGCTGCGCGGGCACGGCTGGCAGCGCTACCGCGCCCTAGGTGCACAAGCCGCGGCGCGGTCCTGAGCACGCTGGTATGGATTCGGTTCAGTGGACCATGTTGGGTACCTCAGCGGTGCTGCTTTGCTGGGTACTGGGTGCCTACAACCGGCTGCAACGGCTGCGCAACGACATCGGCAAGGCCGCTCAGCAAATCGAAGAAGCGGTACAGCGGCGCGATGAATTGATCGCCGGCCTTCTCACGCTGCTGCGCCCTGTCGATCACCCCATGCTAGAGGCGGGCACCCTGCAGGCGGTGGATGAGGCCAGCAGCGCCATTCTGGCCGCTTCAGAGGTGCTCAAGAACAAACCCAGCGACATGCACAGCCCAGGGCGTGTGGCCGTAGCCGAAGTGGGCCTGCAGGCGGCGTTGTTGGCGGTGATTACCGAGGTGGAGCACGACGCGGCGCTGCGCCTGTCTCCAGGCATGCTGGAACGCTTGGCTGGCATTAGTGAAGCCGAACGCAAGATGCGTTTTGGGCGGCAGCTCTACAACGAGGCGGTCAAGGTCTACAACGCTGCACTGGTGCAGTGGCCCACGCGGCTGTTGCGCCGCCTGTTTGACCTGGGCGAAGCAGCCACGATTTGAACCGCTCTAGCGGTCGCCCACCACTGCGGCAGTAGCCAACAGTTCTTCAAACAGTGCCAGCGTCACACGGCCTGAAACCGAATATGGGTCCAATGAGGGCCGTTCGGAGTACTTTAGAAGCATGGCCGTGTTGACGCGCGCCATATTGACCTGCCCCATCATCCATCCGGCAAAGCGCCGCTGGCTGATTTCGTCGTACACCAACAGCACCACGTCGTGGTGACGCGGGTCGGCCAGGATGCGCTGGTAGAGCTGGTTGACCCCCGAGCGCCCGCCTTCGATCACTTGGATGAACAGGCCCTCGGAGAAACACAACATGCCGGTGATGCCAGCCTCGCCGTTGTGGCTGCGGCACTGGCGCAACAGCAGAGAAAGCTCTTCGCTGTCCACGCCAGTGGCTGCACGACTGCAATACATGAGTCGAACCAGCATGCGTGGTGTCCGCGCAGCCGCAATCAGCTGCGATTCTTGCTGGCCATCAGGGAAAGAAATTCCCGGCGTAAATTCGCATCGCGCAGGAAGGCTCCGCGCATCACCGAGTTCGTCATCACCGACTCGTCATCCTTGACACCGCGCCAATGCATGCAGAAGTGGTCGGCCTCCATCACGATGGCTAAGCCATCAGGTTTGACGCGGTTTTGCAGTTCCTCAGCCAGCATCGTCACCGCCTCTTCTTGAATCTGCGGGCGGCTCATCACCCAGTCGCAGATGCGGACGTACTTGCTCAGACCGATCAGGTTGGAAAACTCATTGGGCATGATGCCAATCCACACCCGGCCGATGATGGGGCACAGGTGGTGGGAACAGGCGCTGCGCACCTTTATCGGCCCCACGATCATGAGTTCGTTCAAACGGGAGAAGTTCGGGAACTCGGTGACCGAGGGCATAGGCACATAGCGCCCACGGAAAACTTCCTCCACAAACATCTTGGCCACGCGTTGAGCGGTCTCGCTAGAGTTGTGGTCGCCTTCGGTGTCGATCACCAGCGATTTCAGCACGCCTTGCATCTGCTGGGCTACCTCGGCTTTGAGCTCTTCGAGTTCACCCTCGCGAATATGGGCCGAGATGTTGTCGTTGGCGTGGTAGCGGCAATCGGCACCGATCAGTCGGTAGCGGATGCGCTCAGAGGCAGGCAGTCGGTCGAGCTCTTTCTCTGAACGGAAGAGCCCTTGGAGGGTAGCGGCAGACATGCGGATTGTGCTCCTGTGGGGCTGCGGTGCGCAGCGCACGGGCGGCAAGGCCCATGGAAGGAAGGCGCCGGTACTGCACAAGAACGACTTCCTGTCGGAATTGTGCGCCCGAATGCCAGGCCGTGCCGATGGCCCTGCAACCAACCTTGACATGGCGCACCGCAGCGGCGGCCAGCACACCCGGGCACGGGCTGGAGGCTAGACTGCCGGTATGAGCCGTACCGGCGGCGCGCACAGCCTGCACCTGCAACTCGAACATACCGCGCGCCTGCTGATACGGGTGCGCGGGGGCAGTTCCCTGCCCGAGGCGCTGCAGCAGCTGCCGGCCGCTTGGCGTGCCGGCTGCCAGGCCCTGGGCTTTCACGTGATGCGTTGGCGTGGCAGTGCCGAAGCCGCGCGCGACGCGTTGGTGGCCCGCCCCCCCGACCCCGAGGTGGACGCCCTGCTGACCTCAGCCCTGGCACTGATGTGGCCGTTGAGTTCACCCGCGTACACCCCGCACACCCTGGTCGACGAAGCGGTCAAGTGCGCGGCGCGCATGGCGCCCCACAGCAAGGGCTTTGTGAATGCGGTGCTGCGTAACGCGCTGCGCCGAGGCCCAGAACTGGATGCGGTGGTGGTCCGTACCCCGGCCGGCCGCCACAACCACCCCGCCTGGTGGGTTCAGCGCCTGCAGCTCGATTGGCCGAAACAGGCCGAGGGCATCCTGCAGGCATCACAGCAGCACCCACCGCTGACCTTGCGCGCCAACGCACGGCACGGTGGCCTGGCCACCCTATCTCCCGCGCTGCAGGCCGCCGGCTTGGCCTGGCAGCCAGTCCGGTTGCCAAGAGCTGCCCTGTGCGAAGGGCCCAGCTGGGCTCAGCCACAAGGCCAGGCGGCCGCGCGGTCCAGCACACAGCCGCAGGCCAGCGCCACGTTGGCGCAGGCTGCCGTGCTAGAGCGCGCACTGCCGGTCGAGCAGATTCCGGGGTTTGCCCAAGGCCATTGGTCGGTCCAAGATGCCGCCGCGCAGCTGGCTGCCCCGCTGTTGCTGCAGGGCTTGGCACGTGCGGGGCGCAATACGGGGCAGCGCCCTCGGGTCTTGGACGCCTGCTCGGCGCCCGGGGGAAAAACCGCCCATCTGCTGGAACTGGCCGATCTGGACCTGTGGGCCTTAGATGCCGACGCGCAGCGCCTGAGGCGGGTCCACGACAACCTGCAACGGCTGGGCTTGCCCTGGCCACAAGCTAAGGGCCAAGCCGAACTTCGGGCGGCCGACGCCCGCGCCGTTCGGACGTGGTGGGACGGCCAACCGTTTGATGCGGTGCTGCTGGACGCCCCCTGCAGTGCCTCCGGTATCGTGCGGCGCCAACCCGACGCCCGTTGGCTGCGCCGCGCCAGCGACATTCATGCGCTGGTGGCGTTGCAGGCCGAGCTCTTGGACGCCCTGTGGCCCCTGCTTCGCCCGGGTGGCTGTCTGCTTTACGCCACGTGTTCGGTGTTCAGGGTCGAAGGAGAGCAGCAAATCGATGCTTTTTTGCAACGGCATCGGCTTCCTGCTGAGGTGCTCGACCCGGCATCACCGGGGCACCTGCTGCCCCTGACCGACAATCATTCGTCTGGCCATGACCCCGCGCCGGGCAGGCCCGATCCGGCTTGCGACGGCTTCTTTTACGCCCTGCTGCACAAGCCTTGACCCGATCCAGCCCCCCTCGACCCCGCGCCGAAGCAGACGCCCCCGCGGCCGTCAGGCCTGCATACGGCATGCCCGTGCCGCGCCGGGTCGTCCTGCGCGCCACCGCGGCTGGCCTCGGGGTTTGGGCACTGGGAGCTGGGGTGTTGACGCTGACCGCCGGTGCCTTGAGCGTGACCGCAAGCGCACCGGCACATGCCCGGCCCGATGCGCCCGGCGTTGAGGTGCGGACCCTGAGCCTGCGGCGTGAAGACGGCGCGGTGCTGCTGGATTTCGACCTTCGGGTGCATCTGCCTGCGGTGGTGGAGGACGCACTGAGCCGCGGCGTGCCCCTGTATTTCCAGGCTACGGCCGCGCTGTTTCGCCCGCGCTGGTACTGGCGTGATGCGCGCGTGGCTCGGATCGAACGGCAATGGCGTTTGAGCTATCAGCCCCTGACCGGTGTGTACCGGGTCAGCCTAGGGGCCATTGCGCAAAACCATGCCCGGCTGGAAGACGCCCTGACAGCGGTGAGCCGATTGGGGCGCTGGCAGGTGGCCGACCCCGGCCAATCCGAGCTGGGTGAGCGGCACTACGCTGAGTTCACTTGGAAGCTCGACATCAACCAACTGCCCCGGCCCATGCAGTTCGGTTTGGGCTCGGGCACCGAATGGAGCCTGGGGGTGGAGCGCACCCTCAGGCTGGAGCCCTGAGGACCGCATGAGCAAGCAGGCTCGCTGGGCCTGGGCCCTGGCCGCGGTTGTGGTCACGGCGCTGGCGTTGGTGGTGTTCTTCGCGCTGGCCCTGACCAGTGACGTGTTGCGCATCTCCGAGTTACAAGTATTGTGGTTGTTCCGCGTCAATGTGGCGGTCGCGGTGGTTTTGGCCCTGGTGATCTTGATTGCTGCGGTTCGCCTGGCTGTGCGCACCCGGCGGCGTAAGTTTGGCAGCCTGTTGTTGACCAAGCTGGTCGGCATCTTTGCCTTGGTGGGGGTGGTGCCTGGGCTGTTGCTGTACTTGGTGAGCTACCAGTTCGTCTCGCGCAGCATTGAGAGCTGGTTCGACGAGCGGGTGCAGATTGCGCTGGATGCAGGCCTGTCGCTGGGCAAAAGCACGCTGAACGACACCGTCAGCGAACTGGGACGCCGCACCCGAGAGGCCGCTCTGCGACTGGCCGATCAAGACACGGCCCTGTCGGTGCGGCAGGTCGAGCGGCTGCGGGTGCAACTGGAAGCCGATGAAGTGGCCGTGTTGGGGCCCAGTGGCCAGGTGCTGTTGTCGGCCAGCAGTGGCCGAACCAGCGCCCTGATGAACGAGCGACCCGCTGCTGCCCAGCTCAAGCAGGCCCGCGTGGTCCCGTTTGTGAGCCAGCTGGAGGGGCTGGACGAGGCCGGCGCCCTGGAGGGCACACCGGCGGCGGCCTTGCAGGGTGTGCGGGTGCGCGCCATGGCGGCACTGCCGGCGCGGGAGTTGGGCCTGGTAGAAGAAGCGCGCTTCCTAATGGCCACGCAAGCGGTGCCGGCAAGCTTGGTGCGTCACGCACTGGCGGTGCAGGTGGCTTACACCGAATACCAACAGCGGGCACTGGCACGCGACGGCCTGCGCCAGATGTACATCGGCACGCTCACCCTTTCACTGATCTTGACGGTCTTGGGCGCGGTGATTCTGGCCGCCGTATTGGGCCAGCAACTGGCCAAGCCTTTGCTGCTGCTGGCTGACGGCATGCGGCAGGTGGCCGCCGGCGACCTCAGCACCAAACCGGTGTTCGCCTCAAAAGACGAAGTGGGCGGCCTGACCCGCAGCTTTGCCGACATGACCGAGCAGCTGCGCCAGGCGCGCTCGCAGCTGCAGGGCAGCTTGCTGCAGCTGGAAACCGGACGCACCCGGCTGCAAACCATCTTGGACAGCCTGAGCGCCGGCGTGATCGTATTCGATGCGCAGCGCCACATCGACACCGTCAACCCCGGGGCCACGCGCATCCTGCGGCTGCCCGTTTCGGTGTACCGAGGCCATGGGCTGGACGAGGTCCCGGGCCTGTTCGATTTTGCTGATTCCATCTGGAACCGCTTTGAGCTGCATGCACACAGCCCCGAGACAGGTGAACGCGACCATTGGCAGGATTCCTTTGAACTGCGCTTGAGCGGCAGCGAGCACGACTCGCTGACCCTGCTGGTGCGCGGCGCGCGGCTGCCCCTGGGGCAGTGGCTGATGGTGTTTGATGACATCAGCGAGGTGATCTCTGCGCAGCGCTCGGCTGCTTGGAGCGAAGTGGCGCGGCGTCTGGCCCATGAGATCAAGAACCCGCTGACGCCCATTCAGTTGTCGGCCGAGCGGCTGCAACACAAGCTGGAAGCCAAGCTTGAGGATGCCGACCAGCAGCTGCTGGCGCGCTCGGTGTCCACCATCGTGGCGCAGGTGCAGGGCATGCAGCGCCTGGTCAACGACTTTCGAGACTACGCCCGGCTGCCCTCGGCCCAACTAGCTCCTTTGGACCTCAACGCACTGGTGCTAGAGGTAACCGGCCTGTACGCCGCTCTGATGGAGCAAGGACGCCTGAGGCTGGTCCTGGCCCCAGGGCTGCCCCTGATCCTGGGGGATGCTTCACAGCTGCGCCAGGTGATCCACAACCTAACCCAAAATGCCCTGGATGCGGTGGAGGTGCAGACCGACGGTCAGGTCACCCTGCAAACCGAGGCCGCTCGCAACGAAGACAGGCAGATCCGCGCGGTGCGGCTGAAGGTGCTGGACAACGGGCCCGGCTTTGCCGACAAGGTCATGAAACGCGCCTTTGAACCCTATGTGACCACCAAGGCCAAGGGCACCGGCTTGGGCTTGGCCGTCGTGCGCAAGATCGCCGATGAGCACGCCGCCCGCATCCGGCTGGGCAACCGGCGCGACGAACCCCAGGACGGACCCGACGTTCAAGGTGCTCAGGTTTCGTTATCATTTTCAAAATTGGCGACTGCAGCGGCTGCCCCCAAGGCACCCGAGCCGACGCACTGAGGTACATGGCCACCATACTTGTCGTCGACGACGAACTCGGCATCCGCGCGCTGCTGACAGAGATCCTTTCTGATGAAGGGCATACGGTCGAGGCAGCCGAGAACGCCGCGCATGCGCGCGTGTTTCGCGAAAAGCTTAAGCCCGACCTGGTGCTGCTGGATATTTGGATGCCCGATGTGGACGGCATCACGCTGCTCAAGGAATGGAACAGCACAGGGCAGCTGACCATGCCGGTGATCATGATGTCCGTGCACGGCACCATCGACACAGCGGTGGAGGCGATGAAGTTCGGTGCTACTGCCTTTCTGGAAAAGCCCGTGACCCTGCAAAAGCTGCTGCGTGCGGTGGAAGAGGGGCTCACCCGGGACACCGACCCACGAGGGGCCATCAGCAGCGCTGCGGCCAACCTAGGCACCGCTCCCGCTGGGGGGCCAGGCAGCCCCAGCAGTGCTGGCACCCAAAGCGTGCGCCCGGGCCTCAGCGGCCCAGATGCCAGCGGCACCCAGCACTGGGCACCCGGTAACCCCGTCGCGGGCGAGGGCGACCGCTATGGGCTCACCACCGGGCCGGCAAGCTTGCCCAGCCCGTTGGGCCCCAACAACCCGGGTGGTGCATCGGACTCCAACAGCCGGCAAAGCTTCGAGCTAGACCGCCCCTTGCGCGAAGCGCGAGATGCCTTTGAAAAGAGCTACTTCGAATACCACCTGGCCAAGGAAAACGGCAGCATGACCCGCGTGGCCGAGAAGACCGGGCTGGAGCGCACCCACCTGTACCGCAAGCTCAAACACCTTGGCGTGGACTTGAGCCGCACCAAGCGGCAAGCCAACTGAGGCATCTCGGGGGCGCCCGTGAGCACCAACACAGCAGCGGAACGCGTGGCCCTGATCGTGGGCGCCGGCAGCGGCATGGGCGCTGCTGCGGCGCGCCGCCTGGCTGCCGATGGCTTCCGTGTAGGCCTGTTGTCTGCTTCGGGCCGCGGACAAGCGTTGGCCGAAACCCTGAAGGGCTTTTGCGTCGAGGGATCGAACCAAAACGACCATGACATCCGGTCCCTGGCCGATGAAGCTGTGCGCCGCTGGGGACGTATCGACGCCCTTGTCAACAGCGCCGGACACGGCCCTCGGGCCCCCATTTTGGACCTCAGCGACGACCAGTGGCGCACCGGCATGGAGGTCTACCTGCTCAATGTGGTGCGGGCCGTTCGCATCGTGGCGCCGCAGATGCAGGCGCGGCGCAGCGGGTCGATCGTCAACATTTCGACCGCCTGGGCGTTCGAGCCCAGCCCTTTGTTTCCCACTTCGGCCGTATTCCGCGCGGGCTTGGCTGCCTACACCAAGCTCACCGCACAAGCCCTGGCCCCCGAAGGCGTCCGAATCAACAACGTGCTTCCGGGCTGGATTGATTCGCTGCCCCAGACCGACGAACGACGGGACAGCGTTCCGATGAAGCGATACGGCCAAGCCGATGAGATTGCTGCCACCATCGCCTTCTTGGTCTCCGACGGTGCGGCATACATCACGGGCCAGAACATCAAGGTCGATGGCGGCTTAATGAAGGGGATCTGAGGGGCGGCCACACCCGTTCGCGGCCCACACCCCTGGTCTTGGGCTACACTCGCCGGCTCCGGCCAAGTAGCTCAGTTGGTAGAGCAGCGGACTGAAAATCCGCGTGTCGGTGGTTCGATTCCGCCCTTGGCCACCATTTGAAACCGTCGTATTACTTTGTAGTACGGCGGTTTTTCTTTTGCGGCAGCGTGTTTCACTCGTAAACGCCTACGCTGTACAGACTTTCCCCCTACGTTGCTGTGACTTTGTCCTATGACGCACAGCACAAATACAGGGGCAGTGACACGAGATACGAAACTCCGTGTGTCAGTCGCCACGCTTGCCCAAGCACAACCCAGCATCTTGTACCTACGCGACGGCGACGTTGTCTTGTACAGACGCAGCCGCAGTCTGCTGTATCAGTGCCGCTACCGACTTGCTGACGGCACGTGGCACCGTGTCTCTACACGTAAAGCAAGCGTAGAACATGCCGTTGCCGTCGCATGTGACATGTACGACGAAGCACGGTACAGACAACGCTTGGGTTTAGCACACCGAGCACACACGTTCGCACAAATCGCAGCGATTACAGCAGCAGAACTGCGACGCAAGATTGACGCAACTACTGGCAAAACTGCGTATCACGATTACTTGTCGTGTATTGAACGCTACTTTGTGCCGTACTTTGCGGACAAACGCATTGAACAACTGACACACACTGACGTTGCCGAGTTTGAGGTGTGGCGTGACAGACAGATGCGACGCAAACCTAAAGCGTCAACGTTGCTGAACTTTGCCAGTGCGTGGAACAGGATTGTTGACGTTGCTGTGCGACACGGATTCATTTCAGAACGTGTGCCAGTACCCAAGTTGACGACACGTGGGGAGAAGGGCAAAACACGTCCCGCATTTACAGAACAAGAAGTAGAGCAGTTGCTGGCGTTTATGGATGTGTGGCAAACGCAGGGACGTCTTGCTGTTGAACGTGACATTCGTCCGTTACTACGGGATTACATTGAAATCTTGCTGTACACAGGAATGCGACACGGCACAGAAGCGATGGGCATTTGCTGGAACAACGTGGAGTGGCACACGCACAAAGATGTGCGGTACATACGTATCTGGGTTGACGGCAAGACTGGCGGACGTTGGCTGATTGCGAAACACGCCGCAGTTGATGTGCTGCGACGTTTACATCAACGACAGCAAGACATTCAGCACTTGTCATTTGACGACGTGTTGACGCAGCGTGTCACGCACAAGTTGTTCCGCTTCAGCAACGGCTACACGCCGCACAGTTTTGTGGGCACGTTTAGGCGTTTGATGCGTGACAGTGGGCTAGCGAAGACAGCAGACGGGCAGAACAGAACCCTGTATTCGTTCCGTCACACCTACGCAACGTTGGAACTCTTACGCAATAGCACGGACATACACACACTCAGCAAGCAGATGGGCAACTCAGCGGCAATGATTGAACGTCACTACAGCAAGTTGACTGCGACTATGGCTGCGGACAGATTGGCATAGCGTAATGTAGTCCGGTATAAACACCTGTATACACAAGCCGTAGTTTATTATATAACGGTATCTGTCTTACACCTCGTATAGTATGAACTATGAAAGAAAATGAACCTCTCGTCAGTGCTGACGAGTTGGATGCCTTGATTGCTGGCTGGGGTGAATCGCCAGATAAATCTGTGGACAGATTTTTTCCGCTTCGATTCTGGTTCGTGGTGTTTGTTGCGGGAGTTTTCGTTCTAAGGCTGCTGTTTACACCTGGCGAAATGGCTGCGAATCTTTACAGCGAACCAGCAGAAGTGGCACGTCTTACCAACTACTTGTACTTCAGAGGTTGGTTTTTGATGTGTGCCGTGGCAGTGGCCATCTACGCCTACATCTTTAACTGGTACGCAAGCATAGTATTCTTCTGTGCGTTTTTGATTGGCTCAGCGAATCTCGTTTCCGACTTGTTCAGCGTCTACGCGGAACAACTCAGAACACCTACGCCAGGATTGACGGTACAACTGTTGGTGCGAATACTGGTGTTATGGCTTGTCTACGTCAGTATCAAGAATATGTCGCGATTGCCAGAACGCAAAGACAGAATGAATATTTTCTTGCCGTTCAAGAAGATAAAGTGAATGAGCAAGGAAGTTTCGAAAAATTGTCTGAACTGCTCGTATGTGTTGTTTTCAGATACTTCTGATAGTGGCTACAGATGCGGGCAAGAGTACTTCAAACAACCACCACTGGAGTGACCTGCCCCCCAACTAGCGCACCGGGCCTCACTTCGTCTCATAGCCCGTACTTCTGCGCCTCGAAGCGGAAGGCCAGCGCGGCGATCAAGAGTTTCAAGGGCTGACCCGCCCCCGCGCCGAGGTGAACCCTCGCCAAAACAAGGCGCTAGAGCGCGCTTGGCTCTAAACGGCCGGCTATTCAACATGCCCCCGGAATAAAAAAGAGGTGAAAAAGCTGCCTCAAGTGGGGCGCGCTGGCCCTCACGCTTGGCCTGCAGTAACAACACAAGGGCTACCGGTTCCGATCGCGCGAGCCGCTTAGGACGGTGAATAGCTCGCGGTGCGGCCCGCTGCAGCGTCGATGCTGTAGCTGCGTTCTGCCACGGTGCTCACAAAGATCCACTCTCCCTTGGCCTCGGGCCGCGGCGCAATGCTGAAGGTCATCTTCAGGTAGCCGCGCAGCGAGGGGTTCACCCATTTCAAGTCGTCGACGGCGCCCGTCTTGCCGTCGGCACCTTCGAAGATCGCCTTGAGTTGGGCAGGCGGCAGGGTCCGGGTTCGTTCGAATCCGGGGGAACTCACACTTGGCGTGGCGAATTCCTCGCCTACCTTCATGCCTTTCATGGCGGCGCTTGCGAGCCCCTTGAGAGTGAGGTTACTGTGCCAGGCGTTGTGGGTATCGCCCGCGAGCGTAACCAGGGGTTTGCGCAATTGCAGCGCAGCACCAAGCAGGGTTTCGCGAGCAGCAATGTAGCCGTCCCAGGCATCGAGGTTGTAGCCAAGCCTCGGGTTAAGGGTCTCATCCATGAGTCCTGTTTGGGCAGGGCTGCGCAGCGCTGCGGGTGTTGCTTTGGCCACGAGGAAGTCATTGATGCGCTGCGTACCGGCAGCCTGAGCCGCGGGGGAGGTATCGCCCGAATTGAGCGCACTCAAAACCGACGCCGGAAACTCCATCCGCGCCATCAGCACCTGCGACCCGAGCACCTGCCAGACCGCCGGACTTTGGGCCATCCGCGTGGTGACGCGGCCAAGCTGCGCAGCGCCGAGCAACTGGCGGTTGGGATTGGCGTAGGCCGCGAGCGCGGCGTTCCGCTTGGCGACATCCGTCCCGGCGAGGTCAACAAGACTGACCTGCTCATCGCGCCCGGCGAGTCGCGTGTCAAGCATGTGCAGGCTCAATACCCTGCCGAAGTCAAAGCTTCGATCGATCAGGCCCTTGTCGCTAACGCTGCGCACCGGCATCCACTCATGCCAGGCGGCCACGGCAGCCGCCTTGCGTACCGCCCAGCTGCCTTCCTTGGCTGGATCGTGATTCTGGGCACCGTCGCGCCAGGCATTATTGGCGCTCTCATGGTCGTCCCAAACCGCGATCATCGGGAGTCTCGCGTGCATCGACTGGCTGTCGGGATCGAGGCGATACTGCGCATAGCGCCTGCGGTAGTCGTCGAGCGACAGGAGTTCAGTAATGGGCTCAGACACCCGTCCAGCAAGATCGGGCGAACCGGTGATGCCATCCCGTCGGTACTCGTAGATGTAGTCGCCCAGGTGCACAGCGTACTGTGCATCACTCTTGGCCACTTCCGCATACACGTGAAAGTAGCCGAGCGCATAGTTCGAGCAGGAGAGCACCGCGAGTTTCACCTGGGTTGCGTTGCTGTCCGGAAGGGTGCGCGTTCGGCCGACGCGCGAGAACACATTCCCGGCGCGAAAGCGGTAGAAGTACTCTTGACCGGGAGCCAGTCCGGCCGCGTCCACCTTGGCCGTGAAGCCCGTCTCAGCGCTTGCAGTCACGGTGCCGCTGCTCACCACACTGCGGAAGGCCTCATCGCTTGCCACCTCAAAAGTGAGCGGAATCGCAGCATCACTCCCCTGGGACTTCGCATGCGTCCAAAGCACCACCCGGTCCGCGAGCGGATCGCCACTTGCCACCCCGAACCGGAACTCCACAGCCAGATCGCTGTCTGCGCATGCAGCAAGCGTTTTTCCGAGAAGCGCGAGTGCCGACACCGAAACAGCACTGCCGAGGAAATCACGCCGTGCCACCGGCGAAGCGCCGGTTCCCACACCCTCCAAAAGTGCAGCCGGGGGTGCACCGGCATTGCCTCTCGAAGAGGAGGATTCATACATTCGACCGCGTCCGGATCGTTCACCGTTGAACTTCATTGCCGCCCCTTTTGAAAAGTTTTCTTTGTGGAGGTTGCGACCCCGGGATGACCGGGTCGTGACAGCGGCACTGCACCACACGCCGTTCGCCGCAGCCCTCGCGCAGCGGTCGGTTCAGCATAACCCGTGCGCCGCAACCCTCAAGGATAGGAAATTCAAACGTCCTCTTCAATCCGACAGGCCTCCGAGGTAAACCAGACATCGCCGCTTGATCCGAGGTCTCGCGAGCCGCTCGCCCGGTTGCGCGCCCGGGTTCATACAGTTCACACGGTTGCTGAGGCCGCCCGCCAGCGTGATGACACTTGGGGCGGGCGGCGCTACCCCGGCTGGGTCACACGTGACAGCCTCGATATGCCTTCGGTGGGAGCGGTGCGCTTGGGCAGTCGCCTCAAGCCCCGTTCCACCAGATCGGTGCTCAGTGCACATAGGCCTTACCCGTGTCACCCACCCGGCCGCGCGGCAGCGGCCGCTGCGAAGCGATCGCGTGCCCGTTGAAAGTAGCTGCTTGGGGGAAAAGGCACGGATCGGCTACGCTTAGATGATGGGAGCCTCATGCCACTCATCCCTAGTCCGGGCAGCAGCTTGGATGACGGGCTGGTTGATACTGATGGTCGTGATTGCTGTCGCAGGGCGAGAGGCGGCTCGCGACCTATCGGTGTTTCAGATCATGCTGTTGCGCTCGGTTTTGGGCATGGCCATGTTGTGGCCACTGGTTCAAGCAACCGGCGGGCTCAGTGCCATGAAGACGGAGCGGCTACCCCAACATCTGGCGCGCAACGTTGTCCACTACGCCGCACAGTATTGTTGGTTCGTCGCCTTAACGTTAATTCCGTTAGCGCAGGTCGTGTCGATTGAATTTACGATGCCGATCTGGGCTGCCGCCTTCGCAGTGATCTTTCTCGGCGAACGCATGAGCGGTCAAAAGTGGTTCGCGGTGCTGTTGGGATTGGTAGGCGTGGCCGTGATCGTGCGACCTGGCGGGAGTGAACTCGATGTGGGGCAGTTGATTGCATTGGGGTCTGCCTTGGGGTTTGCTGGATCTATCGTCATGGTGAAGTCGCTGACTCGCACCGAGTCGGCTGTGGCGATTAGTTTTTGGATGTTGGTGGTGCAAAGCATCATCGGTCTGGTGCCAGCGCTCTTGGTTTGGCAGTGGCCGACTAATATGGTGTGGGGCTGGGCGGTGTTGATCGCCTTTTGCGGCACCTACTCGCACTACTGCTTCGCTCGGGCCATGCAACATGCCGACGCCACAGTGGTCGTGCCCATGGATTTCCTGCGGGTCCCGTTGACTGCACTGCTGGGTTGGGTCGTTTACTCAGAGCGCATCGATCTGCTTACAGCGCTTGGCGTGTGCCTGATCTTGACCGGTAATTTGCTAAATCTGATTCGTTTGCCAGCGATTGGGCAGTGGGTTCGACATAGGCCTTAAGATAGTTCGGCTCGATACTGGTATTACCCGGTCTAGGGCCTGCTCACTGTGATACACCCAGGAACACGCTGACGCAGCACGGTCAACCGTCTGCCCTGCCTATGGAGGCCATATGAAAGCTCTTGAGTCCCTCTTGGAATCTCTGATTTTCAACAGCTGATGGCTGCTGGCGCCGTTTTACTTGGGGCTTGTGGTCGGTATCGGCATGTTGTTGGTGAAGTTCGGTCAAGAACTGCTCCATGTCCTGCCCAATATCCTGACCGCCAGCGAAAGCGAGGTGGTTCTGGCTGTTCTGGCTCTTGTGGATCTCTCCCTAGTAGCCAATCTGCTTCTAATCGTGATCTTCAGCGGCTACGAAAATTTTGTCTCTAAGATCAACACCGCAGAACATGAAGATCGACCCGAGTGGATGGGTCAAGTGGACTTCTCTAGCCTGAAGATCAAGGTCATTGCGTCTATCGTCGCGATCTCGGCAATCGAGTTGCTCAAGGGCTTCGTGAATCTTGGGGTGCTGCTGAAAACCGGAGGAGATACACCTGCGATCTGGTCAGAGGCTGATCAAGCCATTGCATGGAAGGTAGGGATCCATGTGGTTCTCGTCATTTCCGGCGTCCTATTCGCTTACATGGACAGCCTTTCTGAAAAGACACATGCGCTCAAGCATCGAAGTGAAGCCGAGCACAGATAGGCATTCTCCCGAACCCCCATCACCTGCAGCAATACTGCATATTGCCTCGTGTGCGGCCTGACCGGCCGTCTGAGCAGGGCCCGCTTTCTCGCGTAGTTCTCGGCTTAGCCAGTCAGCGCGTATATTTCCTCCTCAGCACAATTCACTTGACTTCCCTATGAACCGCCGACGCCTGAGTCTTCTGGCCTTCCTCGCGTGCTTCGCCGTCACCGCCTCTGCCTCGCCGCAGGCGCAGGCACAGGCGCCCGATGCCGGCCCCTACGTCCCCACACCCCAATCGATCGTCGACGCGATGCTCGCGATGGGCAAGGTCGGTGCAAACGACTACGTGATCGACCTTGGATCCGGAGACGGGCGCATCGTTCGCACCGCGGCCCGGCGCCTAGGCGCGTCGGGAATCGGGGTCGACATCGACGAGCGTCTGGTCAAGATGGCTAACGATGAGGCCGCGCGCGAGGGTATCACTCAGCGCGTGCGCTTCGTCAACGCGGACTTGTGGAACTTCGATACCTCCGGAGCCACCGTGGTGACGGTCTACCTGCTGCCTTCGATCATGCCGCGCCTGAAGGAGAAACTGCTTGCAGAACTCAAGCCAGGAACGCGCATCGTCGTGCACGACTATCCGATGCCGGACTGGAAGCACGAGGACTATCAGGCGCTGCGCGAGCCGCTTAAGGTGCAGGCGCACGGCCTAGACACCGCCTATCTGTATCTCTACGTCGTGCCGCCGAAGAAATAGTCAGGCGCCAGCGGCTTCGCGGCGGCCGCGTGGTTCGGAGTGTTTGCGCCGGCCGCCACGCCTCGCGGCTCCTTTAATCCAATCCAAGGCGGCGACAGAGCGCTGCTGGACCTGCCCCGTTTGGCTTTGGCGCAGTCTCCTCTGGCTCCGTACGCTGAGACTGTTTCTTTGCAGGAGAGGCGGCACAACTGCTTCGCAACTTCTGTGTCAAGCCGGGGTGTAAACTACACCGGGGAATGTAAAGACAACCGATACCAAGGTCGGGGGTTGCTTGGTTACCCGACGTCTTACGATATGTCGGCGGGTGGTGGGGCAGCCTGAGGTCAGGCGAGTGCATCTGGCCCGGTACGCCTTGGCATCATCCCGCCTGAAAGGGTTTGACGATGAAGTGGCTCATGTTTGCCGTGGCGCTGTTCGGTCTGCTGATGTTGATCTCCGCCACCTTCCGCGGCTGGAAGTACATGACCCCGGTGCCAGCAGACCGCAAGCGCGGCTATGTGCCCAAGCGCGAGTCGGAGTTTCCTGCCATGGCGCCGGTCGAGGTACTGGATAACGACCGCGAGCGCTAGCAAGCCTGGGCGCCATGCCGCTCGCCCAACCCTGAGCCGAGGAGACAAGGGTGTATGGACGGCTCACCGATTGAATCGACTTTATCCTTGCGTAGCCATCCTGCACCGGCCTGCGCAGGTGGCCCAGCTCAAACACTAGGCGCCGCAAGTGGACGCACCGCTACCCTATGGCGCACTGGCCGATGCAGTGCTCGTGATTCACTTCGCCGTCGTGCTCTTCGTCGTCCTCGGCCTACCAGCCATAGTCATCGGTAACCGGGTTGGCTGGCGGTGGGTGAACACACTCTGGTTTCGGCTTAGCCATCTCGTGGCCATCGGGGTGGTTGTTGCGCAAGCTTGGGTCGGCCAGTACTGCCTCCTCACGGTCGCAGAGTCCTGGCTACGTGTGCGCGCCGGGCAGGGCGGGTACGAGGCGAGCTTCATCCAGCATTGGCTCCACACGATTCTCTTCTACGAGGCGCCACTGTGGCAGTTCGCTTTGGCCTACACCACGTTTGCATTGCTGGTCGTCTGGGCCTGGCTTCGCTATCCGCCACACGGCAGGCGCCCAGGCGTGGCTTCAAGCGGCGCCTAAGCTCTCGCTCAAGAGCGGGCTGTCCGAGGCGGTGAGCTGGGCACATGGGCAGGCTCTGAAGTTCGCACCAGATTAGGTGCGGAACTGAAGGCGCAGCGATGTCTGGTGGGAACTGCAAGGGCCTCTTCAACGCAGGGTGTGCGGGTGATCTTGTCCTGGTGGAGTACCACCTTAAGTGCGGGTTGGATGTCAACTGCGCTCACCACGAGTCCCTGACCACGCCGCTAGCAGGTGCAATCTTGGCCAAGCAAAAGGCCGAGGCCCTGTACTCTCTGGATTACGGAGCCATACCGGATTCTCCCTCCGAGCTCGACGATGAGAAGACCGCGGCCAGCGCAGTCAGCACCCGGTGTAACTGCGCGGACGCCAGCACCGGGGCACGCTTCGAGGTCCCGGACTCGTACGGCGGGCCCGCATGCAGCAGCCAGCTTCCCGCGAGCGCCACGCGCTGCTACTCGGGCCAGCCGCCAGCGGCGTGATCAATACAGGCCGCGCCGTTCGCCACCACGATCATGCCGCCATCGCCGGTGGCAGGATCGACGCGTCGGCATCGAAGCGCACGCCGCGCCGCAGGCAGAAGGACGGACTCAGCAGGCGATCAGCCACCACCTGCGTGCCCTCGTTGTCGCGCAGCACCCAGCGGCCCGAGGCCTCATCGAGCACCGTCACGTCGGCGTCGAAGCCGGGGGTGAGCGATCCGCACACGGCCTGCAGGCCGGCCATGCGCGCGGCATTGCAGGTGGCCATCGCCACGACATGGCGCAGCGGTAGGCCGAGCGCGAGCATCGTGGTCATGCCCGACACCATCGAGAAACGGGTGGTGCCAGCAAACATGTGCTCCTTGTCGGGATGCTCGTCCGGCGTACCCGCCGGCCTGGGCACAGTGGTGTTGTAGCCATGCATGTCGGCGCCCAGCGAGTCGGGCACGATGCCCGCATCGAGCGCGATGCGCGCCATCGTAAAGCTGAAGTGGGAGCCATAGCCCACGTCGACCAGCGCGCCACGCTCGATGGCTTCCCGAGCCAGGGGATTCACCCGCCCGGCGGTATCCACGAAACTACCCGGATGTCGCGAGAACGGATGCGCGAGGATATCGCCGGGCTTGAGCAGCGCCGCGACCTCCCGAAACACAGTGTCCGGATCGATCCCCAGCGGCGACTCCGGCAGCGGCCACAGCTGGCCAAAGTGGATGTAGAGCGGCAGGTTCGCCTGGCGCCCGATTTCCGCCGCGATCGCCATTACCTTCACGCCCCAGCGCTCGAAGCCACCGATCTCGGCGTGGGTCTTCAGTCCCTTCACCACGTCGCGGTTCTCCACCGCGCAGCGCACCGTCGCATCGACGTTCAGGCAGTCGGGGCGATAGAGCTCGGGGTAGTAGTGCCCCTCCATTCCACCCACCAGGTAAGCGGACAGGAACGCCACCACCCGCGCCTGCTTGGCATCAACCACGTACTCGCGAAAGGCGGGGAAGGTCATGCAGGACGGTCCGCCCTGGTCGATCAGGGTGGTGACCCCCGATCGCACGCCCACCAGGTCGGCATCCAGCCCGAAGCGGCCAGTCACGTACTTGAACACGTGCGCGTGGGTGTCGATCAGGCCCGGCAGCACCAGCTGCCCGCGGGCCTCGATGCACTCCGACGCCTGCGTGCGCGGCAAGTCGGGGGCGACTGCGGCGATTCGGCCGCCTAGGATGGCGACGTCGAACAGACCGTCGATGTTGCGCGCCGGGTCGATGACCCGGCCGCCGCGGATCAGAGTGTCGTAGAGCATCGTCAACCTCGCAGCCAGAAATCCGTCGCTCGGGCTCGACTACGCCGGGCGTACATGTGCGCAAATCCTACAGGCAACTGTCGTTCCGGCTCGGGTCCCCTCCAGTGGGATTTCCGGACGACTTGCGTCCGACCACGCTGGAGGCAAACGCCGGCCGCACCCGGCTGCCGGCGACCAGTGGGCAGCGGTCCGAGCACGCAACGCCCGAAGCTGGGTCGCGGACGGGCGGTCCGCGAAGCGCCCGCGCGTCAGTCGGGCTTCCCACAGGCCCCCAGAAGCCCCTTGAAATCCCTACGCGCAGCGCCTGCCAGTGTGCGGCCGAGGAAGCGGCGCTTGGTCATGGGTGCTCCTCGGCGGCAGTTTTTGGTGCCAAGTGAGCATCGGGCGACAGTGGCTGGGCCACGCCGATCATGCTGTCTCGCGTCACCAGGCGACTCAGTTGTTCACAGGTCCAGCCCTCGGTGCCGGTGGGCCGCATCGGCAGCACCAGGAAACGCATGTCAGCGGTGCTGTCGTGCGTGCAGATCGCGGTGTCATCGGGCAGGTACAGCCCGAACTCGGCCAGCACAGCGGCGGGCTCGCGTACGGTGCGTGCCCGATAGGCTTTGCTGATGTACCAGGACGGGGGTTGTCCCAGGATTGAGCGCGGGTAGCAGGAGCACAGTGTGCAGACGACAACGTTGTGCTCGGCCGGCGTGTTCTCGACGACCACGAGCTGCGCCTCGCCGACCTTGATGTCGAGTTCGGCCGCCGCGCTCTTTCCGTCGCGCAGCAGCCGTGAGCGATACGCCGGGTCGTACCATGCGCGCGCCACGATGCGCGCCCCGAGGTGCGTGCCCGGCGCCTCGAGCTTCTGGATCTCCAGGCCCACCTCGCCGGGCGACAACACGCCCTTGCGCACGAGTATGGCCTGCAGGGCGTCGACCATCTGCTGCCCCAGCAGGTTGCCGGCCTCGTCCTCGGCCACCAGGGCGTCATGCTCGTGCAAGGGCGACTGGTTCTGTGAATGGTCGTGATCGTGAGTTCTCATCGTGTGACCTTGTCAACTGGTTCAAGCCAGTGGTCGTAGAGCTCAATGCAGAGTGTGTCGCGCGGGTGCCGCGCGGGCCCACCCCAGAGTTCGGCCATCGGGAAGCGCACCCGGTAAAGCGCCACAACGGGGCCGTGGGTGATACCCACCGAGAGATCCTCGGGGTTGAGAAACAAGCCGCAGCGCTGGATAACCTCGCCCAAGTGCCCGATGACGTAGTCGGGCGTGCGCACATGGCCCGGTTTGCGCAGGTCGATCACGCGCACGAGGTCGCCGATGTCGAAGCGGGGCCCGAACGGACGGGCAGTGGCCGGCGGCGTTATGGCCGGAGGCACGGGTCGCCGGTCCATCGCCGTTGCACCTTCGCCAACTCCCGCTCGAACTCCTCGCGGGTCAGCAGTCCCTTGGACTGGAGCGTGTCGATCATGGCTTCAAGGCGCCTGCGATAGAAGGAGTAGGCCTGGTACTTGTCCAGCCCGAAGCTCTCGAACCCGCGGCGGATCTCGTCAAGCGACACCAAGCGGCGCGAGCCGTCGCCCAGCAGGTTGCGGATCGCCTCGGCCTGCTTCTCCCAGTGCTGGAAGGGCAGTTCGACCCGCGGGATGGGGCCAGCTGGCAGGCCGCCGATGTCGTGATAGCCGCTCATGTGGAACAACAGCGATGAGATTCAGGCAAAATCAGATGGCTTGAGCAGTACGGTTCGCACGTCGACGCGCTCCTTCAGCACACCCTCCTTGTGGAAAACGTCCACCAGGGCCTGGTATGAGGCGATGTCGGTGTCCCCCATTTCGTTCCAGGCGCGCAGGTAGGGCTGCGCGACGATGCGCACGTCGTCGCCCTTGATTGCCGTGTACTTCGCGAAATAGGGGCGCACGCGGTCGAATTCTGTGTTTGCCAAGCGAGTGGCCTGGTCCAGCGCGCTCACGAGGGCCCGGGCCGCCTTCGGACGCTCCTTCACGAACTTGGTGGTCAGCACCGACACGCCGGAATAAAATGGGTCGGCGATGACGGCAGCGCAGGGGTTGCTCAGCGCCCGCGTGGCGGCTCCGGAAGCCACGGCGATGGAGCCCACCGGCTCCAGTGATAGCGTGGCGTCGATGCTACCCGCCACGACCGACGGCACCTGCAGGCCCACTGCGATCTCCTGCAGCCGCACGTCCTTGTCGGGGTCGAGGCCGTTTGCACGCAGAATGTGGCGCGAGATGGTGCGCCACTGAATGCCGGGCAGGTGGCCCATTGACCGCCCCTTCAGGTCCTGGAAGTTACGGATCTCTGAGCCGTTCTTCACTATCAACGCGTCGTTCAACCGCTGTCCCTTGAGCGTGCCGCCTTGCAGTCCGAACACCTTGAACGTTCTGGGGTAGCGGGACTCGGCTAGGATGGTAATACCGGCTGCAGCGCCGGGGGCGCCGGCATCGGCCTGGTTCGCCACCAGCGAGTCGATGATCTGGTTTGGGTTCTGGAACTGGACGATCTCCACCTCGAGGCCGGCCTTCTCGAATAGGCGGTCCTGCAGCGCCACGTAGAGCGGCGTGGTCTGCATGATCGGCAGCCAGGAGAGCTTGACCTTCTCGGGCCGCTGGGCACGCACCCATGGAGAGGGCAGCGAGGCGGACAGGGCAGCGGCAGACTGCAGGACTTGGCGTCGGTTTAGCTTCACGGGGTTGCTCCGGTGGGTGGGTGGGAAGGTGAGCAGGCGGTAGGCAGGTGGGTCATCACTTACCGGCCCATTTGAGGAAGGTGCGCTCGATAAACAGGAAGAACAGGTTCAGCCCGTAGCCCAGGCAGCCTGTGGCAATGATCGAGGCGTACATCTGGCGCAGGTCGAAGATCTGCTGCGCGTCGATGATCCGGCGGCCCATGCCGTTGGAGGCGCCGATGAACATCTCGGCGACGATGATCACTACCAGCGCGTACGACACGCCCAGACGCAGCCCGACAAAGGTCTGCGGCAGCGATTCGAAGAACATCACGTCCATGAAGATGCGCCAGCGCGTCGCCCCCATCACCCGGGCGGCGAGGATGCGGGTGGGGCGGGCATTCATCACGCCGTAAGCCACATTGAACACGATTACGAGCCAAGCCGAGAACGCAGCCACGCCGATCTTCGACTCCTCGCCAATGCCAAAGATCAGCAGAAACAACGGGAACATCGCGGTTGCCGGGGTGGACCGAAAAAAGTCGATTGCGAACTCGAGCGAGCGGTAGATGCGCACTTCGGAGCCCAGCACGATGCCCACTGGCACACCGAGCGCCGCCGCCACCGCGAAGGCGGCCAACGTTCGGCCAAGGGTGCCGCCGAAGTCGCGCAGGATGGAGCCGTCGACCATCGAGCCCCAGAGGGTGGCAATCGTGGAGACCGGGTCGGGCAGCAGCCGCGGGCTGATCCACTGGCCAGCCGCGGCAACCCACCAGACCAGGAATATCAGCAGCGGACCGACCCAGAACGGATGCTTCAGGAGAGCCAGGGCGCGGCTCATCTACGGACCTCCTGCTTGAAGATGTTCAGGCTGCGGGCCTTTGTGGCTACGAAGAGTGGGTCGGACATCGTGTCCTCGTTGCGCGGCCGTGGCGAAGACACATCCACAATGTCAGCCACCCGGGTCGGCCGCTTGGTGAGCAGCAGTACGTTGTCGGCCAGATACACGGCCTCCTCGAGGTCGTGCGACACCAGCAGCATGGTCACCCCCGTCTGCAGGAAGACGGTCTGCAGGCGCTCCCGGATGAACAGCGTCATCTCGTAGTCCAGCGCCGAGAACGGCTCATCGAGGAACATCACCTCGGGCTTGGGGGCCAGCGCGCGCAGAATAGAAACCAACTGCTGCTGGCCGCCCGAAAGTTCGTAGGGACGGCGCCTCAGGTCGAAGCCGACTTCGAATTGGGCCACCAGTTCATCGACTCGCGCTTGACGCAGGGCGTCCGTCCAGCCCCGCACCTTCAGCGGATACTCGATGTTGTGCCTAGCGTTCATCCAGGGGAACAGCGCGTCGCGATAGTTCTGGAAGACGTAGCCGATGGTCACGTCGCGCACGCCGCGGCCGTCGAACAGGATCTCGCCGCCATCGATGGGGATGAGGCCGGAGAGCAGGTTGATGAGCGTCGACTTGCCGCAGCCGTTGGGCCCGAACACGGAGATGAAGTGGCCCTTGGGGATATCCAGGTCGAATCCATCGTACAACACGGTGTCGCCGAAGTGCTTCTTTAGGCCGCGGATAGTGATGGCAGGCCGGGGACCGGCGTCGAAATTGCGGCGGGGCGCAGACACGGACGAAGTCGCCAAGTGTGGACCCCCGGACTGCAACGCGGCGGCGCTGGCGCCGACATCGCGCGAAGCGAAGGTCAAGGTGGTGTCGCGCTGCATGTGCAGGGTGTCAGGAGCGGAAGTTGGTGGTTCAAGTTTGGTGCACCACTCGATGTAAAGGCACTTTGTTAGCACGAAGCGTGCCCGGCGAGCGCCTTGCCTCGCCATGGCGGGCAGAAGTGGGAGTGGGCGGGCAAGGGCGGACAGGCGTGACGGCTTGGCCAGTCCTCCTCTTGCGAGCCGTGGCGCCGTCGCACTCGGCGCCCTCGGCTTTGTCCGATGCAGCCTAACAGTAGGAGCGCGAACCTCGGACCCCATTCTTGTGCGCTGCGCCCCAACTAGGGGCGTGGACGGCCCGTGCCCTGAGTGCCACACCGGTTGCGCGCCCTGGGGAGACCCGATGCGAGGGGCGTACGGCGCCCCCCCAATCGGTGCTTAAACCTCGGACTTTTAGAGCCGGACGTGTCCGGATTTGGGCACCCTAGCACCCGTTGATCCCACCAAGGAAGGCGCCCGCGCAGGTTCCATTCTCCCGCCCTATCGACGTTTCGACTGGTCTGAAAAGTCCGGGGTTGGTCACCTTAGGCCGATGCGGCGGGCACGGCACCTGGAAAGTGCGAAAGGGCCAGTTGGCGCAAAGCGGCCTCATCCCGCGCAGGCTTGCTGGCCAGCGCCCACAGGTCAAAGTAGGGCGCCCGACCGCGGGCCATCGTGGCCACAGACTTGAACCCAGCCGCCTGCAAGGTACCCCGCAGCACCTTTTCGGTAAAGCCACAGCGGTGCGCCATATACAGATTGCCTCGGGCCATAGGCGGCCTGTGGCCGTACAGAATGTCCAGCGGAGCTATGGGCCCTGCCGGCGCCGTGTAGGCAGGCTCGGTCAGCTTATTTTCAGCGACCAGCGCGCACACCGACTGCAGGTCGGGGCAGGTGATCACCGCAAAGCCCTGGTCATCCAGCACGCGCAGAAACTCGCCCTGTGCCGTTGGAACCTCGTGCGGGTACAGATGCTCAATATTGTGAGACGAGAACACGGCCTGCACCGAGCCCGACGCTACAGCACTCATATCGGTCATGGTTCCAGTGACATCGGGTTCAACAGCAGGGTCAATGTCCAGGCGAATCTCATTCCACCCGCTAAAAGTACAGGTGGTTTGTTGCTTGCGCTTGGGCCCACAGCCCACATGAAGGAAAGTCAGTGATTCGCTCATGCAGCAATTATCCGGCCTTGATCTGAGGTACTGGGCGGCCTTGACTTTTGGCGTGCCTTAGCAGCCCCGTTTTGAGCATCCACACCAACCCCTTCACAACGCGGCATGATGCTCGGCGGCTGTCCGACTCAACAGTTTATGCACCGGCGCGGGGCCCAAGGCCAGTTGCTGCACAAACTGATCAACCCATACCGGATCAGGCAGCACCCGGTTGGCAAAGTTCACCATAGCCAGGGCACGCGCGGCCTGCGCCTGCGCATCGCCGCAGCCTGGCTCATCAGTGGCCAATTCCAACTCGTCGTCACGGGGCAGGACCCATGTGGCGCGATGCGCAAAGGCGTCAAAGGTGTCGAGCCGGGCAGCATCTGCTCGCCATCGCCGCAGCCGCCGCGCTTAGAGCCCCGCTGCCAGGGCCCATAGCTATTCCTTCGCCTCCCAACTCAGCCCCAAAGCCATGGATGTCCGGTTCGGTACACGCCACCTTCGACGTCAGCGCGCAAGCGCTGCAGCTGGACGCGACTGCTCAAGCGGGTCTTTAACATCGCCATGCAGCACTGCCCGAACTGCGGTGGCTGGGAGATGAAGATCATCGCGGCCATCCTTGAGCGGCCGGTACTCGAGAGGATTCTGAGCCACCTGGGACTAGACCCGCAGCCGCCGCCAAGGGGCCGAGCGCGCAACGCGTAGCAAGACTGAAGCCACCTGAGCCGCGCCGGCCGTAACAAACACCTCGGCCCAGGCTGCGCTGCCAACGGCAGCCATGATTGCGCTGTGCCGCATGTCGACTCAGTGCCGATGAACTCAGGTTCAACCTTGACGTTCAAACGCAGCAAGCCCCCATTGAAGCGAAAGAGCCGGCCAAATCTCAACAAGACAACGGTGCAAACGCCAGTTCCAGACCCTCTAGTGCGGCATCTTTAGGCCACCTATGCGTCAGTCGGGCCTCCCACAGGCCCCTAAAGGCCGTTTGAAACCCCTACACGCCGAGCTGCTAGAGAGCAAGGAGACACTGCGGGCAACCCAGGGCGCCTTCGGGCAGCCTACGGTTCAGCCAGCTGCACAGGTGTGGCAGAGTGGTCGATTGCGCCGGTCTTGAAAACCGGCAACGGGAAATCGTTCGTGAGCTCGAATCTCACCGCCCCCGCCAATCAACATGTCCATCAAACGGGACCATCCCGGTCTGGCTTGACCGGCTCGACATAGGGAAAGCGCGCCTTAGACTTCGCGTTGGTCGGCCCTGCGGCGCCGGAGCCGCGGATGAAGCGTTGGGTTTCGTCGACAAAAGGCTGATACGCCCAATTCGAATACATCTTGGAGCTGCCATGCACCGCATCCAGAAATAGGCGCCGTCGCTGGCTGGCCAGAATCTGAGCGTGGATCTGCGGCGGATCCCAGCCGTGCACCAGCCGTTCATGCAGACGCGCCTGCAGTTGCGCTATGTCGGCCTGTCCTGCGCGGTTCACTCGTTCGTCTGGGTCGTCGACCAGATCGAATAACAGCGGCTGCAGACCGTAGGTGTAGATGTATTTCCAGCGCCCCTCGCGCACCATCCGCGACGCGGCCTGCACGCCCTCCGAGCTGTACTCGGAGATCACGGTGCGCTCAGCGCCGTCATCACGCTGTTCCAACAGCGGCAGCAGGCTGCTTCCATCGATCGGATCGACTGGCTCGAAGGTCTCGCCTGGGCGGGCGATGTCCATGAAGGTCGGCAGCAGGTCCACTAGCGAGACATGCGCGCCGACGCGCGCTGGCTTGAACCGATCAGGCATCGAGATCATCAGCGGCACCCGCGCTGACCATTCGAAGAAACACTGCTTGAACCACATACCGCGCTCGCCGAGCATCTCGCCGTGGTCGCTAGTCAGTACTACAAGCGTGTCCTGGGCGAGACCGGTTTCTTCCAGTACCTGCAGCACATGTCCGACCTTCTCGTCGACGTAGCTGACCATGCCGTAATAGGCTCGGCGCGCCCGGCGTACGTCGGCTTCAGTAACGGTGTAGAGGTTTTGCGCGTGGGCCACATGCAGCCAGCGACTGTGTTCATCCTGCTGCGCATAGTCGATTGGGGGCACGCGCGGCGCGTCAATGTCCTCGTCGCGATACAGGTCCCAGAAGCGCTGCGGCGAGACAAACGGCGGATGTGGGTGCGTGAACGACACCGTGATGAAGAAAGGCCGCTGCTCAGGCGCACGCGCGAGATCATGCAGCCGTTGCATGGCCTTGTATTCGACCTCGTCGTCGTAGTCGATCTGCAGGCTGCGCACGCAGGGACCTGCCTCGAGCACAGGCCGCATGCTCACGCCCGTCGGCCGGTGCTGCGGCCCACGCGTCCAGTCGGGGGTCCAGGCGAAGTCGGCCGGATAGATGTCGGTGGTAAGCCGCTCCTCGAAGCCATGGCGCTGGTCGGGTCCGATGAAATGCATCTTGCCGCACAGGATGGTGCGGTAGCCGGCGTGTCGCAGGTAATGCGCCATCGTTGGCACAGCAGCCGGAAATTCGCTGGCGTTATCCCAGGCCTCTATGGCGTGCGGCAAGCGTCCGGTGAGCAGGGATGCCCGCGAGGGCGCGCAGATCGGGAAGTTGCAGTAGGCGCTGTCAAAGACTACCGAGCGACCCGCCAATTGGTCGGTGTGCGGGGTCTGGACAACCGAGTGGCCATAAGCCGGCAGCGCAGGCGCGGCCAACTGGTCGACCATGACAAACAGAATATTGGGCGCGCGGGCTGCGGCAGCGGTCACGGCGGCGGGCCCCTTCAGTCGGGTTTGATGCCTTGGGCCTTGACCACAGCGGTCCAGCGGACCACGTCGTCCTGCAGCATCTTGTCGAAGGCGGTAATCGACCCGGGCGCCGCGGCAGCCATACCGCTTTGCGCGAGGGCTGCACGAAAGTCATCCATCGCCAATACCTTGTGCACCTCGGCCACCAGGCGTTCGGCCACCGGCCGCGGCAGGCCGCGCGGCGCGAGCAGGCCCAGCCACTGGTCGACATCGAAGTCGGGCACGCCCGCTTCCGTCATCGTGGGGACGTTCGGCAAGGCATCGAAGCGTTTGCCGCTGGTGACCGCCAGCGCCTTCACGCGCCCAGCCCGAATCTGAGGGAGGGCCACAGCAGCGTTGGCAAACTGGAAATCCACACGCCCCGCGAGCTGATCGTTAAGGGCGGCGGGAGCGCCGGTGTAGGGCACGTGTACGACGAACAGCTTCTGCGTCGACTTAAACAGCTCGCCCGTGAGGTGGGCAGGCGAGCCCACGCCGGCCGAGGCATAGGTCAGCCGACCGGGCCGGGCGCGGGCAGTCTCGATCAACTCCTTGACCGAGCCCGGCATGATGGCGGGTCCGACCACCAGCACGTTGGGAGACGTCGCCACCAGCGCCAGTGGCTCGAAATCGCGGCTGAAGTTAAACGGCAGCTTGGGCTGCAGCGCGATATTGATGGTCAGGGCGCTCGTGGTGAAGACCAGGGTGTAGCCATTGGCCGCCGACTTGGCGACCAGATCAGCCCCCAGATTGCCGCCCGCACCCGCGCGGTTCTCGATCACCACCGGCTGTCCCAGGGCCGTCTGCATCCGGTTGCCCAGTTGACGGGCTGCTATATCGACCAGACCCCCGGCCGGCCACGGCACAATGACGCGGATCGCTTGTGCCGGATAGGCCTGAGCATATGCACTGGATAACGACGAAGCCGCACCCAGCAAGGCCAACGCACAGGCCAGCAAGGACGCTAGGCGCATGGGGACCCCTTTCTCGAGTTGGCCCATCATGCAACAGAGGGTCTCGCACGCCCCCTAGGTGATCACCCTAGGTCGGGCCCCGGTGGGCACTCGAATCCGCCGAGGCGCGTAGAGATTTCAAACGGCCAGTGGGGGAATGTGGGAAGCCCGACTGACGTATGGGCGGACGATAGATGCCGCGCTGGAGGGTCTGGAACTGGCGTTTACACCGTTGGTTGGCAGCGCGGCCTGGGGCGAGGTGTTTGTGACGGCCGGCGCGGCTCAGGTGGCTTGAGTCTTGCCACGCCACGCGCGCTCGGCCCCCAGGCAGCGGCTGCCAGCCCAGCCCCAGGTGGCTCAGCATCTTCTCGATTACCGGCCGCTCAAGGATGGCCGCGATGACCTTTAGCTCCCCGGCGCTGTAGTTC